>ERZ1026856.115-NODE-115-length-57981-cov-20.846943_pt1 | contig 57981 bp, 56 predicted proteins | sample MGYA00380158_ERZ1026856 | MGnify/ENA primary metagenome ERZ1026856 (study PRJEB33269, sample SAMEA4719794) | human gut metagenome | biome: human-associated habitat; feature: organic feature; material: feces | place: Cameroon | collected 2013-10 ... | reverse complement strand
ATTTAAAAGTTGTATATTTATTTTAATAAAAAAATGAAAATTAAATTTAGTTAGGAATAAATGCATTTCAAATACAAAAAACGACCTTTTAGTATATAAAATACTAATAAAAAATATAAAAAGATTATTATTAAGTCACTCACTAAAAAATTTGTCGAAATTTGATGAACGATTTAGTGTTGAATTTATTTGCTTACAGAGGTATAGTAGAGTTGTAAGCAATAAGGGAAGTGAGGTGTATGGAGTGGTAAAAGTGGGTAAGATGAAGTGGTTTAATAACGAAAAAGGTTATGGATTCATCGAAGGCGAAAATGGTGAAGACATATTTGTTCATTATACCGCTATCAAGCAAGATGGTTATAAAAGCCTTTGTGAAGATCAAATAGTTGAATATGAACTATTAGAGACTGAAAAAGGCTTGCAAGCCATCAATGTAAAAGAAGTATCAAATGCTACTGTTCACTAGTAGCATTTGTTTTTGTATTATGATATAATTTATTTAAGGAGGATTGATAAAATGAGGTATAACATTAGAGGAGAAAAAGTAGAAATAACAAATTCAATAAAATCTTATATAGAAGATAAGATTGGAAAGTTAGATAAGTATTTTGAAAACGCAAATGATATTTTAGCAAATGTGGTAATTAAGGTTCGTGGAAAAGAACAAAAAATAGAAATAACGGTGCCAGCTATGAATTATACATTAAGAAGCGAAGAATCCAATGATGATTTATATGCCGCAATTGATCTTACGGTAGATAAGTTGGAAAGACAAATAAGAAAACATAAAACTAAATTAAATAGTAAAATAAAGAAAAACATTATTAGAAATTTCGATATTGATTTAGAAGATGATTTGGAAGATGAAAATTCGAAAATCATAAAAAGAAAAAAGGTTGATATGAAACCAATGAACGAAGAAGAAGCAATATTACAAATGAATATGTTAGGACATTCATTCTTTGTATTCAAAAATTCTTCTAATGGATTAATTTGTGTTCTTTATTTAAGAAAAGACGGAACTTATGGAATAATTGAAGCAAAATAAGAATAAAGTTAAGAAAATAATTATTATTACTTTAATTATTTTCTTTTTTTTGTTACAATTATTCTTATAGGAGATGATATAAATGTTAAAAATACTAAAAAGAATTTTTGATCATGAATATAAAGAATTAGAAAAATTTAAGTTAATTGCTGATAAAGTATTTGAATTGGAAGATAAGTATTCTAAATTAACAGATAAGCAATTGCAAGATTCAACTAGAAAATTAAAAAAGAGAATAAGTGCTGGAGAAACATTAGATGATATAATTCCTGATGCTTTCGCAACGGTTAGAGAAGCAGCTTTTCGTGTTATAGGCGAAAAACCATTTTATGTACAAGTTTTAGGGGCTCTTGCAATCCATTTTGGTAATATAGCAGAAATGAAAACCGGAGAAGGTAAAACCTTAACTTGTGTTATGCCGGCTTATTTAAATGCTTTAACTGAAAAAGGAGTTCATGTAGTAACCGTAAATGAATATTTAGCAACTCGTGACTCTAATTGGATGGGTAAAATATATAATTTCTTAGGTTTAACGGTTGCTGTTAATTTAAGGGAAATGACTTCTAAAGAAAAAAAGGAAGCTTATAATTGTGATATTCTATATTCAACAAATAACGAACTTGGTTTTGATTATTTAAGAGATAACATGGTTGTAAATGCAGAGGATAGAGTTCAAAGACCACTTAATTTTGCAATTATAGATGAGGTTGACTCTGTATTAATTGATGAAGCTAGAACGCCACTTATAATTTCTGGTGGTGTTATGAAATCAGCAAATCTTTATAAAGATGCTGATAGATTTGTTAAATCATTAAAAGAAAATGAAGATTATACTATAGATGAAAAGACAAAGGATATTACATTAACTGATCAAGGAACCATAAAAGGAGAAAAATATTTTAGATTAAGTAATTTATATGATATTGAACATTCAGCTTTAGTTCATCATATAAATCAAGCTTTAAAAGCAAATTATACAATGCATAATGATGTTGATTATGTAGTTCAAGAAGGTAAAGTTGTAATAGTAGATCAATTTACAGGAAGATTAATGCCAGGCAGAGCCTTTTCTGATGGACTTCATCAAGCAATAGAAGCTAAAGAAAACGTAGAAATACAAGAAGAAACCAAAACGCTTGCTACAATTACATTCCAAAATTACTTTAGAATGTATGAAAAACTATCTGGTATGACAGGTACTGCAAAAACAGAAGAAGAAGAATTTAGAAATATATATAATATGTTTGTTATAGAAATTCCAACTAATTTACCTGTAATAAGAGTTGATGCTGCAGATTTAATTTATTCAACAAAAGAGGAAAAATATAAAGCTATAATTGCTGAAATTAAAAGAAGACATGAGAAGGGACAACCTGTTTTAGTTGGTACAATTGCAATCGAAACCAATGAACTATTAAGTAGTATGCTTAAGAAAGCTCATATAAAACATGAAGTTTTAAATGCAAAAAACCATGCAAGAGAAGCAGAAATAATTGCAAAGGCAGGAGAAAAGGGCTCTGTTACAATAGCAACTAATATGGCAGGGCGTGGTACCGATATTAAATTAGGTAAAGGCGTTAAAGAATTAGGGGGTCTTTGCGTAATAGGAACTGAAAGGCACGAATCACGTCGTATAGATAACCAGCTAAGAGGACGTTCAGGACGTCAAGGAGATCCTGGATATAGTCAATTTTTCGTATCTTTTGAAGATGATTTAATGGTAAGATTTGGCACAGATAGATTTAAAACAATTTTAGAAATGGCTGGGCTAGATAGTGAAAGAAATATGCGTAGTAAAACTATTACAAGATCAGTTGAAGCAGCACAAAAAAGGGTAGAAGGAAATAACTTTGATGCTCGTAAACATTTACTACAATATGATGATGTAATGGGTAAACACCGTGAAATAATGTATGCAAAGAGAAATGAAATATTAGATAGTGATGATGTTCACAACTATGTTATAAATATTTTTAAAGAGCATGTTGATATAGTTGTTAGGAGACATACAAATGAACATGGTATTATTTTAGAAAATGATTGTAATGAAATAGTAGAGTACGTAAATGAAAATTTAATAAATAAATCAAATTTGAAATTATCAGAAATATTAAATAAAGATGTTGATGAGATAATAAGAGTAATTGAAACAAAGGTTTTAAGTGAATATGAAGAAAAAATCAAGTCTTTACCAGAAGAAATAAGAAAAGATTTTGAAAAAGCTATAAGTTTACAAGTTATTGATAACTACTGGATGGAACACATTAATACTATGGATCACTTAAGAGAAGGTGTTTCATTAAGGGGTTATGCTAATGAGGATCCACTTCAAGCTTATATAAGAGAAGGTTTTGAATTATTTGATAAAATGTTAGATAACATTTGTAAAGATACTACATTATATTTATTAAAAGCTGAAATAAGACAAAACTTACAAGTAAAACAAGTAAAAGGAAAGACTAACGAAGCAAAAGATTCTACTCCAAAGAAAACTATAAAAAACGGTAAAAAAATAGGTCGTAATGATATGTGTCCATGTGGCAGCGGAAAGAAATACAAACAATGCTGTGGTAAATAGCTTATTTTATAAGGGCTTGTGAGTTTGACAATAGTCAAAAAAGACAAAAAAATGTGCACATAACTCAATTTGTGCACATTTTGTGCTCATAAAAGAAAAATATATAATACTATGCTACATAGTGTTATATGTACTGGAAAAAAGTAATCTTTGAGTTTGGCAAGAATCCTAAACAACGTTGTAGTAAATAGTTTGTTTTATAAAAAAATAGGATGGTGAAAATATGAAAATAGTTTTAGGCTCTATGAATGTTTCTAAGCAAAGGTCAATTTTAATTGCAATGAATGAATTAGGATTTGATGATATTTCTATTGTCCCTGTTAATGTTAATTCTTTAGTAAGTTCTAAACCTATTAATGATGAAACTTTAATAGGTGCAAAAAATAGAAATCATGGTTTATATAATTATTGCATGGAAAATGATATTTCATTTGATTTACTAATTAGTATTGAGGGTGGATATGAACAGATAGATAATACATATTTTATTGTTACTTATGCATCAATATTAGACCAAAATGGTAATGAATTTATAGGAAAATCAAGTGGTCTTCAAATTACTGAAAGAATGTTTAATTATGTTAAAGATGGAAAATCTTTGAATAAAGTTATTGAAAGTATTCTTGGTAATAGTAGTAATAAAAAAGATAATGGAATAACTGGATACCTAACAACTGGGTATTATAGGAGAGATATATTTGAATCCTCAGCAGTTATAAGTGCAATGGAAACTTTACTAAATTTTAAATCAACTTACAAAAAATTAGATAAAAAAATAGATAAAACACATAACGTTGGAAAAATTTGAAATAATTAGTAATATCATATATGATGTTATACATTTTTTAATATGTAATGGGAACAATGTGCACATTTTGTGCTCATTAACCTAAAAACATATAGTAAAAATAATACTATATGTACCATTTATACCGTATCTGTTTAGACCTTTTAAGCCTTGTAAAATCTATAATACTATATATATTTCATAGTGTTATATGTACAAAAAGGGGATGAACTTGTGGAAGTGGAAAGAAATATAAACAATGTTGTGGTAAATAAGCTCGCAAACCCGCATAAAATAAGGGATTGCGGGTTTTTCTATGATTACAATATTTAGTTAATTATAGGCATGTCTTTTATTCTAGATAAGTTATTAGATAAGCTATAAAACCTTTATAATTCCTTATAAAATAAGGATAAAACGCATATTGAGATAATGATTTTAAATTGGATACAAAATTTATCTAAATTGTAATTTATTATTTAAAAGTTGTAATAATAAAATTATACCAATAATTTATGTTACAATTATTATAAGAGGTGTAAGAATGAAAAGGATTTTAACATTAGGAATTTGTATGTTAGTACTTTTACCACTTACAGTAAATGCAACAGGTGGTGGTTTAAGAAAAAGTTCTATAAAAACTTGTCCAAATGGTGTCACATATGGAATGCACAGTGATGGTCATGGCGGAACTCATTGGCATGTGGCAGTGACAAATGGAAATAATTATTATGCTGATGGAGAAGCAATTTATAGTGATCCATGTCCTGGCTATAACAAAAATGAGGGAACTGCTGGAGCAACGGATGGTAGCAGCAACTCTTCATCGAACAGTTCCGGAAACGGTGGGACAAGTAGCAATTATGGTAATAATTATTCAAACAATAATACACAAAATAACAGCCAAAAAGAAGTGGTTATAGAAAATGGTAATAATTATTCAAACAATAATACACAAAATAACAGTCAAAAAGAAGTGGTTATAGAAAAAAGCAAAGATAATTCTATAAAAGAAGTATCTATAGATGATGAACAGATAACTGTTTCTGATAATATGAATTTTAAAACAGAAAAAAAACATGTTGACATTAAGATAGAAGCAAATGATTCAAAAGCGAAAGTTGAATTTGAAAATAAAGAATTATCAATGGGTGAAAATACAATTAATATAGTTGTTACTGCCGAAAATGGAGAAAAAAAGAATTATACTTTAACAATTAATAAAATTAAAGGCAAAGGAACAGTTACAATTAAAAAATTTGTATTAGGATCTAGTGAAGTTGAATTTGAAAACAACAAAGCTACCATAACTAAATTAAAGAATGAAACATCCCTAGACTATTCATACGAGTTAAGTGATGCAAAGGCAAAACTAAAAATATATTTAAACGAAAAAGAGATTACAAAACTAGAATCATTGAAAGAAAATGACAAGATAAAATTAATAGTTTTAGATGAAAATGATAATGAAAATATATATGAAATAATTATTACTGATTATCCTGCTATTGTTTCTACTATAATAGATATGTTAGCGATCATAATAACAGCAGGCATCTTTTTATCACCGATAATTATTATATTGATTATTAAGAATAAAAAGAAGAATAAACAAAGTAATAATGTACAACCTGAACAATTAATTGATGATACAGTAAAAAAAGAAAATCAGAATAATAAAAACTATGAAACAGGATATGATAGTTACACTAATAAAAAAATCAATGAGTTTAATAGCAAATATGATTTAACAACTATAGATGGAATAATGTCTATACCTATAACTGAAGCTCAAAAATATTCTGATGGTGGTGAAAGTGTTGTATATATGCCAGAACAAATACTTAGTAGAAAAGCTACAGAGTATAAAAATAATAAAAGCTATGATTTAGCAATAGCGTGTTTGAAAAAAGTGAACGAGTTGTATCCTCATTCTTTCTACGCATATACAAGAGATGACTATGAAAGATTAGTTGATATGATGATTTTAGCAGGGAGATTTGAAGATGCAAAAGTAGAACATAAAAATTTGAATAAATTACATGGTACACGAGTAGATGAATTGCATAATTTACAAAAGTTTGCTTCTGAAACAGGAACAGAAAGCGTTGAAGACTATCAAAAACGAATAATTGACCCTTATATTGAAGAAGCACATGATAGAGAAGTCTATTATTGGTTATTGGAAAATATTCCACAAGTAGCACCAAAATCTTTTGGTGGATATAGAAGAATTAAAAATATGAATTCCACAAGTTTTAAACAAATAGTTGAGGAAATAGAAAAAAGAGGTTATAAAATAGAAGAAATAAGATTTTGGATGTAGTTAAATTACAAAATGTTATTCTTGCCTAAAAATTGTAATTTATTAAAATTCGTTATTTTTTAGATAAGTTCTGCTAGGTTTGCTGGGTGCTACGGAGTGCTCTGGGGTGCAACCAAGTGCCGAATTAACGAGCCAAGATCTCCAAAAAGCTGCCAAAATCCCCAATACAAAAGGCCATGTGGTTCAGCTAAGAAATACAAACAGTGCTGCGGAAAGTAGTTTAAAATAAAGGTGTGAACAAAGATTATATTTGTTCACACCTTTTAAAATCTAAATAGAAATGAGATAAAAATAGAAAAAAATATTTAGAAAGTTTACAAAAAAAGCTCAGGTGATAATAAAATAAACTAAGCTTTTTTAATTATACAAATTACATATTTTGTATAAAAATAATACAATTTTTTACTAATACATTAATATACCCTCAATTTAATTTATTTGTATTATTAATTTTACAAATTAAAAAAATTACTTATTGAGCCTGAAAAATTAATAGTTTATAATCTAGTTAATAATCATATAAGGAGGGATGATATATGTATTATGGAGCTGGGACATATGAGGCGTTTGCTCGCCCTGAAAAACCAGAAGGAGTAGATAAAAAATCTGCTTATATAATTGGTACGGGTTTAGCAGGTCTTTCAGCAGCATTTTATCTAGTAAGAGATGGACAAATGAAAGGTGAACATATTCATTTGCTAGAAAAATTAGATTTAGCCGGAGGATCTTGCGATGGTAGAAAAGATGTAAGTAAAGGTTTTTATATGCGTGGTGGACGTGAAATGGATAATCACTTTGAATGTATGTGGGATATGTTTAGAAGTGTTCCATCTATTGAAAAACCAAACATATCAGTATTGGATGAATATTATTGGCTTAATAAACATGATCCGAATTATTCATTATGTAGAGCAACTATAAATTGTGGCGAAGATGCCCATACTGATAAATTATTCAAGCTTGATAAAAAATCTGCTATGGCTCTTTCTAAATTGTTTATTACACCGGAAAAAGATTTAGAAAATAAAAGAATAGAAGAAGTGTTACCTGATTCATTTTGGGAAACTAATTTTTGGCTATATTGGCAAACAATGTTTGCATTTCAAAAGTGGTCATCAGCACTAGAGATGAAAAGATATTTATGCAGATATGTTCATCATATAGACGGGTTGCCAGATTTTTCAGCATTAAGATTTACAAAATATAATCAGTATGAATCTATGATTTTACCTCTTACAAAATATTTAGAGAGTAATGGTGTAAAAATCGAATATGGTATAGATGTTAAAAATGTTATATTTGAATCAAAACAAAATAAAAAAGTAGCAACACAAATAGTATATGAAAATAAAGGACAAGAAAAAACGATTGATTTAATAGAAGATGACTTAGTATTTATAACCAACGGATGTTGTACGGATACATCTTGTTATGGAGATCAAAACAATGCTCCAGATTTATCAGTTATAAAAAATGGAAAAGGAGAGTCTTGGGATTTGTGGAAAAATATAGCATCTCAGGCTTCTAATGGTGAATTTGGTAATCCGGATAAATTCTGCGGTAATGTAGATTTAACAAACTGGATGAGTGCAACAATAGAAGTAAGTGATGAAAATATAATTAAGCACATTATAAATATATGTAAAAGAGATCCAAGAGAAGGAAAAGTTACAACAGGAGGAATAGTAACTGTAAAAGATAGCGTAGATAATTGGTATTTATCTTGGACAATTAATAGACAACCACAATTTAAATCACAAAATAAAAACAGTATTTTAGTTTGGGTATATTCTTTAAACACTAATAAACCAGGTAATTATGTAAAGAAACAAATGAAGGAATGTACTGGAAAAGAAGTATGTGAAGAATGGTTATATCACACTGGAATTTCAATTAACGAAATTGAAAAATATGCTAAAAAATGTAATACAACAACATGTTATATGCCATATATAAATGCATTTTTTCAACCAAGAGAGGAAAAAGATAGACCGCTTGTAGTACCTAAAGAATCCATTAATTTTGCATTTATAGGACAATTTGCGGAAACTCCAAGAGATACTATATTTACAACAGAATATTCAATAAGAACAGGTATGGAAGCAGTTTATACGCTTTTAAAGATTGATAGAGCAGTTCCAGAAGTTTGGGGTAGTAAATATGACGTTAGAGAATTATTAAAAGCATGCTATTATGCTGTGGATAAAAAGTCGGTTGAAGAACTTCCTTTAACTTTTGCGGAAAAACAGTTAATAAAAATCTTGGAAAAAAAGGTAAGAGGAACAGATTTAGAAATTTTGCTTAAAGAAAGTGGATTGTTTAAGTAAAAAAATAAAAAGAATGAAATATTTATCTGGTATATTTATTTCATTCTTTTTTTTATGTATAATGTTATTGTAGGTGATAAAAATGAGCAGTTTAACAACAAAAAAAGCAATAGCATATACATTTAAGGATTTACTAAAGGAAAAACCATTTAATAAGATAACAATTAATGATATATCAAATAGATGTGATATAAATAGACAAACATTTTATTATCATTTTCAAGATATAAGAGATTTAGTCGAATGGATATGTATTAGTGAGATTGATAATTTATTAGATAAAAAAGAAGAATATGAAAAATGGGAAGATAAGTTTTTACTTATTTTTAATATAATGAAAGAAGAGGAAGTTTTTGTTAAAAATCTTTATCATTCTGTATCTGTGGAAGTATTAAGAAGCAACTTGTATAGATTAGTTTATCCAATAATTTATAGTGAAATAGTCGAAAAATCAAAAGGCAAAAATTTAAGAGAAGACGATAAAAAGTTTATAACAGATTTTTATAAATATGCTTTTGTGTCAATTGTTTTGGATTGGATTGATAAAGGTATGTACGAAGATGCTAATCTTATAGTATCTAAGGTTAGTAATTTAATTACTGGAACTATAAATCATGCTTGTTTATCAGTAAATTAGCAAAAAACATAGTAAAAAATATATAAATAAAAAAACACTATGTTTTTTTTGTAATAGATTTAAATAAGAAAAAAATTGTGTTATACTATACTATAGGTGATTATATGGAAATTACAAATAAAGATATAGAAATATTAAATAGCAAGTTTAATCAAATATGGAGGTCTCTTTGAGGCAGATGAAAAGCTAAAAGAGCTTGAAAAATTAAATAAGAAATTATCAGAACCAAATATTTGGGATGATAGTAAGAATGCAGAAAAACTAACTAAAAAAATGAGTGAATTAAATGAGATTATTAATCCTATTATTAAGTTGAAAGAAAATATAGATACTTTAAATCAGTTTAAAGAGTTTGATGAAAATACCTTAGATTCTACTTTAAAAGAAGAATTTGAAAAATTATATGAAAATTCTAATATAGAGTTAGAAAAGCAAGAGACACTTACATATTTATCTGGAAAATTTGATAATAATGCTGCTATTTTTGAAATACACGCCGGGGCAGGTGGTACAGAAAGCTGTGATTGGGCAATGATGCTTTCTAGAATGTATACAAAATACTTTATTAAAAAAAATTATTCATATGAAGTAATAGATGAGCAAGAAGGTGAAGAGGCTGGAATAAAAAGTATTGTGTATATTGTAAAAGGAGCATATGCTTATGGATATTTAAAAAATGAAAAAGGTGTTCATAGGTTAGTTAGATTATCTCCGTTTGACTCAAATAACAGGCGCCATACTTCTTTTGCGGCAGTTGATGTTATACCAGAATTTGATGATGATATAGATATAGAAATAAAAGATAGTGATATTAGAGTTGATGTATATAGAAGTAGTGGAGCTGGAGGACAAGGAGTAAATACAACTGATTCTGCTGTTAGGGTAACTCATATACCAACTGGAATAGTAGTTACTTGTCAAAACGAACGAAGTCAGATAAAAAATAAAGAAACAGCACTTAAAGTTTTAAAAAGTAAGCTATATCAAAAAGAATTAAAAATGAGAAAAGAAAAAATTGATTCTATGAAAAGTGATCATAACGAAATAGAATTTGGCTCACAAATAAGAAGTTATGTACTTCATCCATATTCAATGATAAAAGATCATAGAACAGGTTATGAAACATCTAATGTTAATAAAGTTTTAGATGGTAATTTAGATGGTTTTATAGAAAGTAACTTAAAAGGAGATAAAAATGAGATTAATAAAAAGATTTAGAAGTAAAAAAGAATTAAAGATTTTAAAAAGTGCTAAAAATGCCAATATAATTAAAAGATATTTATTTTTAATAATAGGTACACTTATATATGCAACTGCTTATAATTTATTTTTCTTTAAAAATAATATAGTCTATGGTGGTGCAAGTGGTATTTCAATAATGACAAAGAAATTTATTGATCCTTCTATAATGATACTTTTCTTAAATATTTTCTTTATATTACTCAGCTTATTATTCTTGGGAAAGGAAAAGACTTTAGATTCTGTATTTGGATCAATTTTGTTTCCTATATTTGTTAAACTAACAGTAAATATTGGAAATTATATAAAAATAGATAATGATAATCTTTTATTAATATCAATAATTGGCGGCGTAGTAATAGGATTTGCTTCAGGAATAATATTTAAAAGTGGTTTTACAACTGGTGGAACAGATATATTAAATCAAATTGTCGCAAAATACCTTAAAGTATCAATAGGTACATCAATGCTTATGACAGATGGAATAATAGTTTTATTAGGAGGCTTCTTCTTTGGCTGGACAAGAGTTTTATATGCACTTATAGTTTTATATCTAATTAATATAATGGTAGATAAAGTAGTAATAGGAATATCTAGTAATAAAGCAGTATACATAACAACAGATGAAGATGATTTAATCTGTGAATATTTATTAAATGAGTTAAATGTCGGTATAACTCTAATAGAAACAAGAGGAGGATATACCAATAAAAAGGATCAAATAATAATGTGTGTTGTACCAACCGGTTTATATTTTGAACTTAAAAGTGGAATAACAAAAATAGATCCAAAAGCTGTTATATTAGTTACAGATGCGTATCAAACATCGGGAATATATACTAAAAGTACAAGCATTATATAGAGTTAAAAAGGAAGGTGTAGTTATATGGAATTTATTAAATTTAAGAATGTTGAAAAAACTTATAAAAATGGTGTTAATGCCGTATATGATATGAATCTTGATATAAAAAAGGGTGAGTTTGTGTTTGTAATAGGAGCATCGGGTTCTGGTAAGTCTACTCTTATAAAGATGTTATATAGAGAGGAAAGACCAACAAAAGGAGAAATTTTTGTTGGTGGTGTAAATGTAGCTAAAGTTAAAAATAATAAAGTTTACAAATTAAGAAGAAAAATAGGAATAGTTTTTCAGGACTATAAATTATTGCCAAAATTAACGGTATATGAAAATGTAGCATTTGCTCTTGAAATTTATGGTCTTCCAACTAATGAAGTCAAAAGAAAAGTATTAAAAGCTATAGATTTAGTTGGTTTAAAACAAAGAACAAAAAGTTATCCAAACCAATTGTCTGGTGGGGAACAGCAACGTGTTGCAATAGCTCGTGCGATAGTTAATTCTCCAAAATTACTTATATGTGATGAACCGACAGGTAATTTAGATCCAGACACTAGTCTAGAAGTTATGAAGGTAATAGAAAAAATTAATGATTTGGGCACTACAGTTGTTATGGCAACTCATGATAGAGAGATGGTTAATAAGATGAAAAAAAGAGTTGTTTTATTAGATAAAGGCAAACTTGTAAAAGATTATGAGAAAGGAAGTTATACTCATTATGAAAGCAATTAGAATACTAGGAAGAAACATAAGAGATGGTTTTAAAAGTGTAGGAAGAAATTTAAGCCTATCTATAGCATCCATTTCTTGTATTACAATAACGCTATTAATAGTAGGCATTGCTCTTATTTTATCTTATAATGTAGAAAACATGACAAAACTTGTTAAAGAAGATTTTACAATAGTAACATTTATAGATACTAAAGCAAATACAGAAGATATTAACAAACTAAAAGAAAACATTGAAGCTTTTGATAATGTAGAAAAAGTAACCCATCAAACAAAACAAGAAATAGCTGAAGATATGAAAAAAACGTCTGATTCACTAGCTTCTATAATAAATACTTGGACAGATGAAAATAACCCTTTATATGATACCTTACTAGTTAAAGTTAAAAATACTGATAAAATATCACAAACAGCAGCCAAACTTCAAAGTTTAGACCTAGTTAAAGAAGTTAAATATGGTAAAGGTATGGTCGAGAGTCTACTTAAAGTATTTAAAGTTTTAGAAAAAGCAATGCTAGTTGCTATGATAGCATTAGTTTTTGTAACACTATTTTTAATAACTAATACAATAAAAATAACTATTTTTTCAAGAAAAAGAGAAATAGAAATAATGAGACTTGTAGGAGCTTCAAACTTTTCTATAAAACAACCATTTGTAATTGAAGGCTTTTGTTTAGGCTTTTTAGGTGCAATAATTCCAATTTGTGCAACATTATATGGTTATTCAGCTATATATAAACATTTTAATGGACAATTATTTTCTCCGTTTGTTAAATTAGTTCCTGCAGAACCATTTATATATTTCGTATCATTAATATTATTAGGATTAGGTGTTGTAGTTGGTATGTATGGTAGTTATAAAGCAGTAAGAAAGTATTTAAAAATATAATGAAGATGAAGAAAAATTTTGGAATATTAGTTTTATTATTCATAGTATTTTTAATACCGATTACAACAATAAAAGCCAAAACAATTGCAGATCTACAAAAAGAGTTGGATGCTGCTGAAAAAAAGTTAAATGATACTAATACAAAAAAAGCTATAAATAGCCAAAATATTACTGATACAAATAAGAAAATAAATAGTATAAAGTCTAGTATAAAAGAAGCTGAAGATAATATAGTAAAAAAAGAAGAAGAAAGTAAGCAACTAGAAAAAGATATAGCTTTAAAAAATGATCAAATAAAGGATTTAATGAGATATTATCAAATATCATCATCTGGATCAGCAATGTTAGAATACATAATGGGAGCAGAAAGTATAACAGATTTGATATATCGCCTATCAATTACAGAACAAATATCTTCATATAATAAAAAGGCTATAAAGCAAATGAATGATATGATAGAAGAAAATGAACGTATAAAAAAAGAATTAATCTTAAAAAAAGAAGAGCTAACAAGGTTAAAATCTGATTTAGATACACAAGTTATAGTTTTAAATCAAAAACAAAGCGAATTAGATAAAGAAGGCGAATCAGATGCACAAGCTGTTAAGGGAATGCAAAAACAAATTAAATACTACAAATCAATAGGCTGCCGTGATAATGAATCACTTGATGCATGTTATGATAGAATATATGGAAAAAATTATCTACCAAGTGGAACAACTTTCTTAAGACCATCAACTACTGGTAGAATATCTAGTGAGTTTGGTAATAGAACATTAAATGGGGCTTTTAATAAACATTTTGCAATAGATATAGCTATGCCAACAGGAACACCTATATATCCAGTTGCTCCTGGAATAGTTGGTTATACCGATAGTGTGTGTGGAATAACACTTGTTTTATGGCATAATGTTAATGGAAAGACATATTCATCAATATATTGCCATTTATCTAAACAATTAGTTAAAAAAGGACAGGTCGTAACAACTGATACAAAAATTGCTTTATCTGGTTGCACAGGTCAGTGTTATGGAGCACATTTACATCTTGGTTTAGCAACAGGAAAATATAAAAGTGATTACTATAGATATTATAAAGGTTCAGAAGACAGCTTGGAGAATCATACATTTAATCCAAGAAATGTAATAGTATTTCCGGCAAAAGGACAGAGCTATTATAATAGATAAAAAAATCTAAAAAAGTCAAGTTTTTAAACTTGATTTTTTAATGTTTACGTCAAGAAAAATATTGATTTTTGTCGAAAATTTTGATATATTGTTATAGTAAGATAGCCGGGTCTAAGTAGTTTAGTGGTTATCTAAAAGAAGCATTAAATGTCTTCATTATTTCATACAAAAGGAGGTGAATAACGTGAATCAAAAGAAAAAGAAAGGATTAATAGCTTTAGTAATACTACTTGTAGTAGCTATTGGTGTTGGTTTTGCAGCATCACAAGATGCATTAAATATTACTGGTACTGCAAGCGCTGTTGCAACAGATTTTGATATTCAGTTTAAAACTGATGCAGATATAACAACAAAAACGAGTGGTGGTGCTACGATAGTTGTTTCAGGTGCTTATGGTGCTGATGGTAATGCTGATGCTACAATGACTGTTTCTGGATTAAAGAATGCAAATGATTCTGCAGAAGCAACTTATACTATCATAAACAAAAGTACTGATGTAAATGCTAACATTACAGCAGAAGTATCAACTGCTATAGAAGATACAGAACATTATAAAGTTGAAGTAACAGGTGGTGCAAATGGTGTTGCTCCTGGTAAAACAACTACTGTAACAGTTAAAGTTACACTAATTAAAGCTTTTGCTGATGATACAGCTGCAAAGGTAGGAAAATCATTCAAGGTAACAGCAACTGGTGTAGCAGCTGAATAATATTTGGCAGAAATTAGTTAAGGAGGAGGTATATTATGGCTAAAAGAAGAGATTCGGCTTATATATACTTTGCATTTGTAATAGTATTTCTTCTCCTTAATCTTTTTGTGCTAAATATTAGTGCAAAATTACAATTGTTACCCATATTTATAATTATATTTTTGTTAAGTTTTATCTTTTTCAAATTTAGAAAAGACAAAACTTATGCAAGAATTCAGGTAACTATTACGATGTTACTTATAGGAATTGTGCAAATAGTTTTATATCTTTTAACCGGCTTTTTAGAGGGCTTTTCTAAGAATGCTATTAGTATGAGTTTTAACCGTTTTTTAACCGTTATTTTACCTATTATATTAATATTAGTAGTTATTGAATTGTTAAGATATATGATATCAGTAAAATTCGAAAAAAACAATTTAATAAGAATACTTAGTATTACTATGTTTGTACTATTTGATGTGACTTTATTTGGCTCAAATGTAAGTTTTAATAGCTTAGATTCTGTGTTAGAATTTTTTGGAATAACGTTTTTCCCTAGTCTAGTAAGTAATATTATATTTGATGATATGGTAGTTAAATATGGATATAAACCAATACTTGTTTATAGACTATTAACAACGTTATGTTATTACATGTTGCCTATCGTTCCTAATATGTATATTTTATTTAGGGCAATTGCAAGAATTGTTATTCCACTTATTTTTTACTTCATATTATCTTATATGTATGATAGGGTAACGTTTCAAGAAGTATTAAAGGTAAAGCCTAAAATAAGTATTTCATCAATAATTATACTTATATTAGTAATTATTATGGCGGGTTTAATATCTTGCGAATTTAGATATGGTATTTTAACAATTGGAAGTGGTTCTATGACTGGAACTTTAAACAAAGGAGATATTGCTTTTTTTGAAAAATATAATAATCAAGAGCTGGAAATAGGTGATATTATTATATTTAAACGAGGCAAAAGAAATATAGTTCACAGAATTACGCAAGTCGGCATATTTAATGATGAATATGTTTATAAAACAAAAGGCGATAAGAATAAATTAGAAGATAATGGATATGTTTATCAAAAGGATATTCAAGGGATAGTTCACTATAGGATAAAATATATTGGATACCCATCTATTTGGATAAGAAATTTATTTGACTGATGTAATTAAAATTTAAAAAGGAGGTAAAGTTATGGACAGAAAACAAATAAGCAAAGTTATGCAAGAAACAAAAAAAAGAACTAGAACTATTGCTATTTTGATATTTGTTGTAATAGCTGTTTTACTTGCAGCTATAAGCATAATTTTTATCTCTATAAATAGTGAGAAGAATTACTACATTCATTATGATGAAAAAAGTGATTTAGATTATAAGGTATATTTAAAAGAAAATGATTATTTTGGAAGATACCTAGGTAAAAACAATCAATATATTGCAAGCCTAATTGATTATGTGGAGGCAGATTTTAATTATAAGTTATCAATCGACGAGAAAATTGATTATTCATATTATTATTACGTAGAAGCAACTGTTCAGGTTTTAGATACTAATGATAAACCATTATATAAAAAGGTTGATAAAGTAGTTGAAAAACAATATTTTAAGGATCCTGTTAATCATGCTTTTGAAATAGATCAAACGGTTAATTTGGATTATAATTACTATAACAATATAGTAAATACGTTTATTAAGAGATATAACTTATCAAATGTTAAAAGTAATGTCACTTTAAGTATGTATGTTGGAATTGAAGGAGAATGTAAAGAATTTGATTCTTCTTTAGCAGACAACGCAGTTATTAGTATGAATATTCCTTTATCTACCAATACGGTTAATATCGATATGAATTATAAACTAAATAATTCAACTAATAAATTACTAAAATGTCGAGAAATATCAGTATTAGATAACAAATTATTAATATTAGGAATACTTTTAATAGTATTTGATATATTTGTTTTGATATATACTATAAAATATTCCAATAAAACTAGAAGTACATTAACCATATACAATAAAAAGCTTAAAAATATTTTTAATAATTATGGACAATATATATCTAAGATTAAAACAGAGTTAAAATATGAAAAATTCCAAATTGTATTAGTTGAAGAGTTTGAGGATTTATTTGAGGTAAGAAATTCAAGTAATTCACCTATATTATTTTGCCAGGATGAAACAAAAACAAGAAGTGCCTTTGTTGTTCCAACAAATTCTGGACTAGTGTACATCTATTATTATTCGATTAGTAATGTAATTGAGCAAGGATGTAAACATGAAAGTTAAAGATAAATTTTTAAAGGCACGAAAAAAATATAGTGATAGTAAGAAGTGGGCAATTTTTCTTATATTAACTATATTTTTATTGAATATAGGTTATGCAGCTTCAAAGGCCTCTCTTGAAATAAAGGGTAGTGCAAGTGCTGTAAAAATACCAGAATTATTTATCGAAGAAGTAAAAATAATTGACATAAACGGATGTTCACAAAATGAACTTCCCATAACAAATGGAACTACTTTGGATACTAATATAAATTTTCCTTCTAATGAATATTCATATGCAACATATCAGGTAACTATTGCAAATGGTACGGATTCTATTCAAAAGTATACAGGAGAAACTTATAATAGCGATACATCAACTAAAAATGTTATTAATTATGAACTTACGGATGGTCTTTCTTCCGGTGAGTATTTGTTTCCTGGAAATAGTACAACATATACGTTAACTTATAAGTATAGAAACGGTGCAAGTACAGGTAATTATGATTTGAAAATGAACTTTAATTTTGAAGATTCCGGTAAGTTTTCTGCACTCTCATATACAAATAGTGTTGATTTAACTAATAAAACTAAAGAAGCCGTAAAAATTAAGGTAATGAATAATGGAGATTCTGCAATCAATTATAATCTCAACATAGATAATACCAAATTTGAACTAACTGATATTAATGGAAATTCTTTAAGTTCTCTTTCTATAAAAGCTCATACTGAAGAAGAAATAACTGTTTATTTAACCAAAAAGTCAGATGTTACATATTACAAAACAGAATATGAAACAAACTTTAGTTTAAGTTATAATGATATTACACTAGATTTTGGTAAAATAAAAATAAATACAAATACAACAAGTGGCTATGTTGATACAACACCTCCTCAAATAGGTGCAGTATCAGTTGATATCGTATATGAAGTTGGATCAATTGATGTTACTTGGTCTAATTTAGATGATAGCAAAGAATCTCCTGTGACTAATTATGTTATTTTACTATATAATGAAAGTGGAACTCTTGTTACAACCGGAAACACTGGTAATTCAGATACCACCTATAGATTTAAAAATCAGGCACAAGGAAATTATTATGCTGTAGTTTATGGCATAGACGAAGCTGAAAATTCAGGAGAAATTTATGTTTCATCTTCTTCAACGTCAACAACCAATGCACGAAAATCTGATACAAAAGAAATGAGATGGAAAAGAACAATAACATATAATGTTACAAATATTAATGTTACAGGACCTAATGAGGCTAATTTGGGTGAGTCATTTACAGCTACTTTAAAACCGAATAATAACTATAAATATAATTCTGTTCCTTCAGTTACGTCAGACGGAAAAACTTTTAAAGATTATTCAACTGATGCTGATAACTATACTATAACAATAAATCAAGTGACAGGTGATTTAGTTATTACTGCAACAGCAGCAAGAACTGCTTGCCTTGCTAAAGGAACAAAAATATTACTTGCAAATGGCAAATATAAGAACATAGAAAATATTAGATATGATGATTTATTAATGGTATATAATCATGAAAAAGGCACATTTGCTCCTGAATATCCTATTTGGATTGAAAAAGGTGATGTATCTAGTAATTATCAAGTAATAACATTTAGTGATGGTACTTCTTTAACAACTATTGATAAACATTCTTTATTTAGTGCAGATGACAATAGATATGTTGATGTAACAGATGAAAATACATTTCACGTTGGAACTAACGTGCTAAAAATAGTAAAATCTAAGAATGGTTATAAGTTTAAAAAAGTCTCTGTAACTAATATAGAAAAGGTAAATAAACCTATTGATTATTATAACGTTGTATCAACGAGATACTATGATATAATTGCAAACGATGTATTAACATCAGATGGAAGAACAGGACTAGTTAATTTTTATGAGTTTAAGGAAAATGCTGTTTGGTCTTCAAGAAGGCAAGAAGTTATAAAGAATAATACATTCTTAAACTATGAAGATTATAAATTTATTCCGTATTACTTGTTCCATGGCTTAAGAGCACAAGATGGAGCGGTTATAATTAAGTATAATTATATGACTAAAGAAGAATTTGAATCTGTGTTTACCGATTTATTATTAAATAAAGAAATGGTATTAGATCCAATAACTAAAAACAAAAAAAGATATTGGATGGTAACAACATCAGATGATAAAGTAACAAGTAAAAATAAAGAAAAATATTTGCTGAAAGAAAATAGTTATTATACGTTAGAAAAACCTAAGAAAACGAAAAATTTCAAAGGTTGGTATAATACTGGCGATGGGAAGATTTATAAACCGGGTAGTAAGGTAAAGATATATCATGGTACACATTTTGTTGCATTATATAAATAAGATCAATTTGCTCTAAAGTAAATTGATCTTTTAAATGATAAAAATAACATTTTTATAATATTTTTAAAATACCTATTTTTTTATTAAGTGTGTTAGTATATGTATAGATAGTTAATTGTATAAATTACGTTAATTATTATAAAAATTGTAGTATATTATAAGTGTAGTAGTAAAATATTTTAAAGAAAGGAGAAGTCAAATGAAAAACTTTTTCAGAAGATTTTTCTGGTTTTACTAAGAAAGAACACTTGTTCTTTCTTTTTTTAAGAATTTTATTAGAATTTGACTTATTTAATTATGCAAAATAAAAAATTATTGAAAACTATATTTACGGTTTTAATTTACATATGTTGGTCTGTATTTATGCAGTTGCCATTAAATTTACTTGGTATTAAGTTGCAATTAAATATGATGTCGTTATACGAATTCATACTTACCTTATTACTATTAGTATTGATATTTTTGATATATAAGGATGAGTTAATAAAGGAATTTAAATTAACCAACAAAAAGCAGATAAAATGTATATTTATAAATGTTTTGATTATATTTTTTATAATGGGATTTTCTAATATGATATCTTATAGTATATTAAATGGAAATATAATATCTAGTATCAATAATTCTGGAGTATCTGCTATAAATACAAAAAACTTGGCTCTAATTATTAGGTTATTAATATTATCCCCAATAATAGAAGAATTAGTTTTTAGAAAAAGTGTTAGAACAATAATTAATAATGATGTTTTTTTCATACTTTTTAGTGGACTTTTATTAGGCTCTTTATATGTTATAGCACAAACACCATCTTTAGTAGGCATATTATCCTCAATTTCATATATATTAGTTGGTTTATATTTATCTTATTCATACACTAAAACAAATAATATATTAATTAATATATTATCTAGGATAATTTATAATTTACTAATGTTGGTGATTATATTATGAAACTAGTATCATTAATAAGAAAATTAGTAGCATTGGCTTCTGGTATTAATGTTGTAACATCATCAAAAAATATAAATGTACTAGATATTAATTATATATTAGCTTTAAGTCCAATATCATCTGTTAGTGATTCAAATTATGCTGGTTTAGTTATAATAGTGATGTTAATAGCAATAGTTATCCTTATTGGATACACCTTATTTAATAATAAAGACAAGTAGAAAATTAAAAAATCTACTTGCCTTTTTGTTTTCTAAATTTAGAAAAATTATTCTTTAATTATATATTTTATAACTTCATCTACGCTTTTCTTTGTTCCATCAGTATTGTAATATATTAAAACAGTATCAATAGCAAGTTTTAGCATATTAAAATATATTATAAGTTCACGTCCTTTAGCAGTATCTTTATATTCATTAATATATTTTCCAAACATCTTTTTATCTTCATTTGAAAGCGGTTTTATTTCAAAATTATATTTCTTTTCTTTTTTTGCAAATCTATAAAATATCCCATTATAATACTCATCTATAAATGATAAATCACTAATTTTTACTATATCAGGTGTTATTCTATTATTATTTATGTTTTTTACTAGCTTTAAATCAGCTTTATATCTTTCTTTAAACAAAAATTTTAGTCTTTCTTTCTCGTTCATTATAACGTCTCCTTTGAATTAACATTTTGTATAACAATAGTATAACACACTATTTATAATCTCAGTAATTCTTATTGATTACATATAAAATAAGTGCTAGAATAAGTTAATAGAATTTATTTGATGTTATTAGCAAGCGTTTGATGAATTTTTAAGACAGGGCAAGGAGGTTATTTATGTTCGATTTAGTATCAAAATTTAAGCCATCAGGTGATCAACCAGAAGCAATAAAAGAGCTTTCTAATGGAATAAAAGATGGTAAGAAATATCAAGTTTTATTAGGAGCAACAGGAACTGGTAAAACTTTTACAATAGCAAACGTTATAAAAGAGGTTAATAAACCAACACTTGTACTTGCACACAATAAAACTCTAGCAGGCCAGCTTTACTCTGAACTTAAGGAAATCTTTCCAAATAATCAAGTCTGCTATTTTGTTTCATATTATGACTATTATCAACCAGAAGCATATGTACCCTCAAGTGATACTTATATAGAAAAAGACTCTTCAATAAATGATGAGATAGATGAATTAAGGCATTATGCAACATCATCACTAATTAATGCAAAAGATGTAATAGTAGTAGCATCGGTATCTTGTATATATGGCATTGGAGATAAAGAAGAATATGAAAAACATATGTTAACGTTAAAGGTAGGAGAAGAAATAAATAGAAATGAAGTCCTATCAAAACTAGTTGATATGATGTATGAAAGAAATAACATAGATTTAGCAAGAGGCATGTTTAGAGCTAAAGGGGATGTTATCGAAGTAATACCAGTTTACGAAAAAAGCCATGGAATAAGAATTGAATTATTTGGTGATGAGATAGAAAGAATAACAGAGTTTGATGTTTTAACAGGTGCGGTAGTAGGTGAGAAAAAATTTATTTCAATTATGCCAGCATCACACTTTGTTACAAGTGAAGAAAAATTAAAAAAAGCAATCGTAAACATAAGAAAAGAATTAGATGAAAAATTAGCTTATTTTAGAGAAAATGGCAAATTATTAGAGGCTGAACGCCTGGAACAGAGGTGTAAGTATGACCTTGAAATGCTTGCAGAAACAGGTTTTTGTTCTGGTGTTGAAAACTATTCTAGACACTTGGCTTTAAAACCAGAAGGTGCAACTCCAACTTGTCTTTTGGACTTTTTTCCTGATGATTTTTTAATGGTAATAGATGAGTCACACGTAACATTACCTCAGGTTAAGGCAATGTATAATGGAGATAGGGCAAGAAAGCAAATGCTTGTAGATTATGGATTTCGTCTTCCATCAGCGCTAGATAACAGACCACTAAAATACGAAGAATTTGAAGAAAAAATAAACCAGGTAATATATGTATCTGCAACTCCTGGTGATGAAGAATTACAAAAAGTAAACAACAAAGTAGTAGAACAAATAATAAGGCCAACCGGGCTTTTAGATCCATTAATAGAGGTTAGAAAACAAGAAAACCAAGTTGATGATTTAATAGAAGAAATAGAAAAGCAAATAGAAAAAGGCGATAGAACACTTGTTACAACATTAACAATTCGTATGGCAGAGGAATTAACTTCTTACTTAAAAAATTTAAATATAAAAGTAGCATACTTGCACAGTGAAGTTAAAACCTTAGAAAGACTAAAAATTATTCATGATTTAAGAGAAGGTAAATATGATGTTTTAGTTGGTATTAACCTTTTAAGGGAAGGTCTTGATATTCCTGAGGTTAGTTTAGTTGCTATTTTAGATGCAGATAAGCAAGGATTCTTAAGAAGTCATAGAAGTTTAATTCAAACTATAGGTAGATGTGCTAGAAACGCAGAAGGTAGGGTAATTATGTATGCTAACTTAATAAGCGATGCGATGAGAACTGCTATAGACGAAACAAAAAGAAGAAGAGAAATTCAAATTAAATATAATAAGGAACATAACATAGTTCCAAAAACAATAAAGAAAAAGATAATGGATGTAGTAACGGTAAATGATGAAGTAGAAGATAAAACAAAAAAACGCACTATAAAAGATGTAAAAGAAACTGAAAAGATAATTAAAGGTTTAGAAGAAGAAATGCAAAAGGCTGCAAAAGAATTAGACTTCGAACGTGCTATGGAACTTCGTGATATTATATTTGAAATGAAAGTTAGTTAAAAAGTAGAGATTTTACTTATCTCTACTTTTAATATTTTTACAATACCAAATAACATCTTTTTTCTGATTATCACTAAGTTTATCAAATTCATATATTAATTCATCATTACAAGTAGTATCTTTTAACCTTATTGGAGTACTTATGTTTGTTCTATCCAATAAATAATCAACAGAAGTATCTAAAAAGTCTGCAAGCTTAATTAATGTATCAGCACTAGGAAGAGCTTTCCCGCTTTCATAGGCACTTATTGTTTCTTGTGATACCTCGGCGGCTATTGATAATCTTATTTGAGTTATATTCTTTTTTTGTCTTAATTCTTTTAAATTCTTCATAATACTACTTCTTTCTATATTTCTAAAATAATTTTATAAAAAGTATTTGTATTTTATAGATATATGATTTATAATATATACATATACAGATTATATTTATTATATGCAGTATCTTAATAATTATTCTGTAAATATGTAGAAAGGAGTATCAAAGTATGGAGCAAGAAATAAAATTTTGCGAATTTTGCGGAAATAAGGTAGCAATAGATGCAGTTATATGCCCGAAATGCTGTAAACAACTTGAAGAACTAAAAACAGTAGAAAATAAATCTAATCCACAAGTAGTTATCAATAATTCAAATGTAATTAACGACTCAATCGGAAGAAAACGATGTGATAAAGGAACCGCCTTATTATTGTGCATTTTTTTAGGATTTTTAGGTGGTCATAAATTTTATGAAGGTAAAGTTGGTACGGGTGTTTTGTATATCTTTACTTGTGGTTTGTTTGGTATTGGTGTTATAGTTGATTTAATATCAATTCTTTGCAAGCCAAATCCATATTATGTGTAGGAGGAAAAATAATGAAAAATAAAAAATTTTGTAAATTTTGTGGTGAAGAAATTGAAAAAGATTCAATCGTTTGCCCTAAATGTGGAAAGCAACTTCGAGATGTAAAAAAAGAAGAAGTAAAAAAATTTGATAAGCAACCAGTAGAAAAAAAACAGAAATTTTATACTCAAACGTGGTTTATGTGGGTAACACTAATATTATTTGCCCCTGTCGGTATTTTTTTGATGTGGAAATTTCACGATGAAATCAAGAAAAAGACAAAATTGATTCTTACAGTTGTATTTACAATTTTTTTCTTAATTGTTTTAGTAAATAACAATGCAGAATCGTCAAAAACTTCAAATAAAAATTTAAATAACTCAAATTCAACAAACAGTGGTGTTAATATACAGAAAGTGACTGTGCCTGATTTTAGTTCAATGCAAGAAAGTGAAATTCTTTCTTGGTGTAAAGAAAATAATTTGAATTGTAATATCGCGAGAGAATATTCTGACGTTGTTGCAAAAGATGCTTATATTAAGCAGAGCGTTAATGCAAATGATACTGTAGTAAAAAATTCAAGAATAACCGTTACTTATTCTTTAGGTAAAGAACCAACACAAGAGCAAAAAAATGCTTTAAATAAGGCACTAAGTTATGCAAGGGTAATGCATATGTCTAAGCAGGGAATATATGATCAGCTAGTTTCATCATATGGTGAAGGTTTTGATAAAGAAGCTGCTCAATATGCAATTGATAATATTGAATGGGATTGGAATGCAAATGCTTTAGAGAAAGCAAAATCTTATAGAGACACTATGAGTATGTCAAAAAATGCTATTTATGAACAATTAATATCTAAATATGGCGAACAATTTACTAAAGAAGAAGCTCAATATGCAATTGATAATTTAGATAATTAATTTTAAGAACCAATATTTGGTTCTTTTTTTTTGAAAATTTTTATGTTAAAATAACTGAAAGAAAAGAAGTGATTTAAGTGGACAAAATTATAGTAAAAGGTGCAAGAGAAAACAATTTAAAAAACGTGGATATAGAAATACCTAAGAATAAATTAACGGTAATGACAGGTGTATCAGGAAGTGGTAAATCATCCCTTGCTTTTGATACGATATATGCTGAAGGGCAAAGAAGATATGTAGAAAGCTTATCTGCTTATGCAAGGCAGTTTCTAGGAGGAACAAAAAAACCAGATGTAGATTCAATAGAAGGTCTTTCTCCATCTATTTCAATAGATCAAAAAACTACTAATAATAATCCAAGGTCAACGGTTGGAACGGTTACAGAAATATATGATTATTTTAGACTTTTATTCGCGCGTATAGGAGTTCCATATTGTCCTAATCATAATATTCCAATAACAAGTCAATCAATAGAAGAGATGACTACGCAAATAATGAATGAGGAAGATAAAACTAAATTAATTATTATGTCACCAGTTATATATGGTCAAAAAGGAACGTTTAAAGATTTATTAGACTCTTTAAGAAAAGATGGTTATGTTAGGGTAAAAATAGATGATGAAGTAAAGGATTTAAGCGAAGAAATAACCCTTGATAAAAATAAGAAACACAACATATTAGTTGTAATAGATAGGATAATTAAAAAGGAAGAAGCAAGAAGCAGAATATATGAAGCACTAGAACTTGCTTGCAAATTATCTAAAGGAAAAGCAGTGGTTGAAATTCCTGGAAAAAAAGACATTGTTATGAGTGAGTCTTTTGCATGTCCACATTGTGATTTTTCTTTAGAAGAACTTGAACCTAGAATGTTTTCATTTAATGCTCCTTATGGTTCTTGTCCTGATTGTAAAGGTTTAGGATTTAAGCAAAAAATAAGTGAACAACTAATAATTCCTGACAAGGAAAAGACTCTAGCAAGAGGCGGGATAGAGCCACTTACTGGTATGGATGACCAAAATATATACATAAAGAAACTAGAAATAGTTTGTGATAAGTTTGGCATAGATATGAACAAAAAAATGATGGATTTAACTAAAAAAGAATTAGATATAATTCTTCGTGGTACAAAAGAACCTATAGAATTTAATTTTAAAACTAGAAGTGGAAACGTAATGAATAGTTATGAGCCTTATGAAGGTGTTTTAAATAACTTAGAAAGAAGATATTTTGAGACTAATAGTGAGTTTATAAGGGATTGGTTAGGTAAGTATATGGTAGAACTAACTTGTCCTACATGTTTAGGTAAAAGGCTTAAAAAAAGTGTTTTATCAGTGTTAATAAATAAGAAAAACATAATTGATTTAACAGATATGAACATTGATAAGCTTTATGAGTTCTTTGATAACTTAAAACTTAGCAAGGAAAAAGAAAAAATAGCAAAATTATTAATAAAGGAAATAAAGTCAAGACTAGAATTTTTGCATAATGTTGGATTGGGATACTTAACTTTATCTCGTAGTGCATCAACCTTGTCAGGTGGCGAGGCACAGAGAATAAGACTTGCAACGCAAATAGGATCACAGTTAACGGGCGTTTTATACGTGCTAGATGAACCTAGTATTGGACTTCATCAAAGAGATAACCAAAGACTTATTGATTCATTATTAAAAATGAGAGATATTGGAAATACTTTAATAGTAGTAGAGCATGATACTGATACTATGATGCAAGCTGATTATTTAGTTGACGTAGGTCCTGGTGCAGGAGAGCATGGAGGCAGGATAGTAGCATGTGGAACGCCAGAAGAAGTTATGCAAAATACTAATAGTCTAACAGGAGCTTATTTAAGTGGTAGAAAGAAAATAGAAGTACCTTTAAAACGTCGTAAGGGTAATGGTAAATTTATCGAAATAAAAGGTGCAAAGGAAAATAATTTAAAGAACATAAACGTTAAATTTCCTTTAGGAAATCTTGTTTTAGTAACTGGTGTATCAGGTTCCGGTAAAAGTAGTTTGGTAAACCAAATTTTGTATAAAGCTTTGGCATTAAACGTATACAAATCAAAAGTGGTTCCTGGTAAATATAGAAGTATAAAAGGTATAGAAGACGTAGATAAAGTAATAGATATAACACAAGATCCAATAGGTAGAACTCCTCGTAGTAATCCTGCTACATACGTTGGTGTGTTTGATGATATAAGAGATGTATTTGCACAAACAAAAGAAGCAAAAATAAGAGGATATGAAAAAGGAAGGTTCTCGTTTAACGTTAAAGGCGGTAGATGTGAGGCATGCTATGGAGATGGTGTTAAAAAAATATCAATGAACTTTTTACCAGACGTATATGTTCCTTGTGAAGTATGTGGTGGAACCAGATTTAATAAGGAAACTTTAGAGGTTAAATATAAAGGAAAAACGATATATGATGTACTTGGAATGCGCGTTGAAGAAGCAATAGAATTCTTTGAAAATCATCCTAAAATAAAAAGAAAATTACAAGTTTTAATGGATGTTGGATTAGGATACATAAAGTTAGGACAAAGTGCGCCAACTCTATCAGGTGGTGAGGCTTCTCGTGTTAAGCTCGCTAAAGAACTTCAAAAAAAACCGACCGGAAAAAGCGTATTTATTCTAGATGAACCAACAACTGGTCTTCATAGTGATGACATAAAAAAATTACTTGTTATTTTAAATAGAATAGTTGATAATGGAGATACCGTAATAGTAATAGAACATAACCTTGATGTTATAAAAGTGGCTGATTACATAATAGATTTAGGCCCTGAAGGAGGAGACTTAGGAGGGCAGGTAGTTTGTGCTGGAACTCCAGAAAAAGTAGCTAAATGTAAGGAATCTTATACTGGTCAGTATTTGAAAAAAGTATTAAAAAAATAAACTTTTAGATTATTTTTAAATAGTTATGAATAATAATAAAGTAGAGATAAAAAATATTTTTACTTTATTTTTTTATAATTTTAAATATAAAAATTTTGATTCAAAATATTAAAAAATAAATTTATTTGATAATTAAATGTTAACTTTTACAATGATATAAATGATAAAATATATTTCGAAAGGAGCTGTTATTTATGATATTACCTGCAAATGTATCTTGGCCTAAAACAAAGAAGTGTGTTGAAGAAATAATAACGAAGTATGTTTACTATGTATTATCAGTAGATGATAGCTCATCTGCCAATATTAAAGAAGATTATTTTTTGGATAATTTAGAATATAAAGAGCCAGATAATATATTTTTTAAAAAAGATTTAGACGAATTAAAGAAAAGAGTAGAATTTATTAATTATTTTAGAACAGCGTTCAACAGGCTTACGACGGATGAAAGAAAAATTATATATTGGACATATATTGATAAGGAAAATAGATTTGATGATAGATATATTGCCAACAATTTAGGATTTTCTTTGGGATATTACTATATAAAAAAGAAAGAAACAATAATAAGATTTTCTTATTGTTTGGGTGTTGAAAAAATAGAAAAATAATAGCAACAAGGTTCAACAAAATATGCATAAATAAGCGTTATAATGATTTTTAAGGAGGGTAATATGGAATTTGAAATAAAAAAAAGTAATTACGATGATGCAATAGATGCAAATGATCTTTTAACTAAGTTAATAGTAGATGAAAAAAAATATGATAAAAATATAAATGAAAACTGTGTTGTAAAATCATTGTATGAGAAATTTTATAATCAAAAAGATGTTTGTTTATATGTAGCAAAATATAACAATACAACTATAGGTTATGTATATGGTTACATACAAAATAACGGTGATTGTAAAAATAATATAGTTTGCACATTAGATGCTTTATATGTATTAAAGGAATATAGAAATAATGGTGTTGCTACGGAATTAATTAATTCTTTTATAAAATGGTCAAAGGGGAAAAATGCTTATTATATAGATTTAAAAGTTTGTAATTTAAATGAAAACGCTATAAAAATCTACAAAAAACTTGGCTTTTATGAAACCAAAGTAATAATGACTAAAAACATGGGGGAATTATAATGACTTTATCAAAGTTTTTTCATTTCAAACAGATAGAAGATGATTTATACGCAATATATAATTCACTTATAATGGATGTGATTTATTTAAATAAAAAACAGTTAGATGACGTGAAAAAATTTAATGTTAATGAAGAAGATATGAAATTATTAAAAAATACAGGTGTGTATGTTGACAGTCCGAGTAAAGATAAAGAAGCTCTAGATTTAGTAAAAAAAAGATATGACAAGGTTTGTGGAAAAGTAAATATAATGTATTTGATAATGAGCACATCCTGCAATTTGGGTTGTAAATATTGTTTTATAGAAAATTGCCAATTTAATAATAAAAAAGAAACTAACATGAGTGAAAAAACCGCTTTAACAGCATTAAAAAAGTATGATAATTATTTAAAGAAAAACAATAATAGAGGTTCAATTATTTTTTATGGTGGTGAGCCTTTAGTAAATTGGAAAGTTATTAAAAAGGTGATATTAGAGGCGAAAGCTATGAAAAGTCCTATAGATTTTTCTATGGTTACTAATGCAACTTTGTTAGACGAAGAAAAAATTAAGTTTTTGGCCTCTAATAACGTAGAAATAGGGATATCAATAGATGGCCCTAAAGCCTTGAATGATAAAAATAGAGTTTATAGGAATTGCCAAAAAAGTGTGTATGATGAGGTTGTTAAAAAATTTCCTATGCTTAAAGCACAGAAAACAAAATTTGGACTTTCAATTACAGTTTCCAACGATTTTTTGGACAAACAAGATGAAGTTTTAGATTGGCTTGTGAAATTAAATGTAAAAAGTATATTTTATAATTTATATCATTATACTAGCTATGAAGATAATTGGGAAGATTACTATAAAAGAGCTTGTAATTTTCTTATAAAATCTTATGAAAAACTATCTAAAAAGAATATATATGATGGAAGATTAATCAGAAAAATAGAAAGTTTTTATGATAATGAGTTTAAATTTTCAGATTGTGGTGCAATAGGAGCAAATCAACTTGCTATAAAACCAAATGGTGATGTGTGCATATGTCATGGATATTTAAAAACGGATAAATATGTTATTGGAAATATAAATGAAGTTTCTATAGAAACTATAATGAGGTCGAATGAGATAAAATTTTGGAAACAAAGAAATACTTTAAATAATAAAGAGTGTTTAAAATGTGAGGCTCTTTATGTATGCGGAGGTGGTTGTGCTATACAGGCAGAAGCTTTATTTGGCAATAGAAGTGAAATAGATAAGCCTTTTTGCATACATAGTAAGAGTGCACTTAATTGGTTATTAAAGAAAAGTTATCAAATAAATTTAAAATCTAATATAAAAGAGGAGGTGAAAAAATGAGAGCATTGGATAAAGAAAAAATAAAAAGCGTATTAGGAGCAACAGTAGAAAATTATGCTTCAGTATGTAATAGCTGTGCATGTGGTGGTGGAACTGGTTCTTGTAACACAACATGTAAAGGATGCAAGGACAAAAGCGAAAACATCAAGGAAGTAAAAGAAGTATATAAAAAATAAGGACCTATGTTCTTATTTTTGCTTTGTAAGGGGGATTAATTATGATAATAGATACACATAGTCATGTCGGAAGAGATTTTTATTTTGGAGAATCTAAAATAGAGGATTATGATAAATTTTGTGTAAAAAATAATATAGATGTAGGTTTTTTAATGCCAATGCCTTGGCCCATATATAGTAAAAATAATATAGATGTGTGTTCATTATTGTGGGAACATTATAATTATGAAAAAATTAATTATTATAGGTTTTATCTTGATGATAATAAAAAGGAAACTATAATTTCTAATCCTTATCAAGAAGTTAATGAATTTTATTATCAAAAATTACAAAGATATAATTCTAAGACTAAAGTAAAATTTGTACCATTAGTCCATGGAAAGCTAGATGACCCATATTATTTGGATGGTATGATAAAAGTGATAAAACCAGTGGCCATAAAATTTCATGGTTTTAGTGGTGGTTTTTTCAAAGATAATGTGAAAAATGATATTATAGATGTAATTAAATTTTATGATATACCTATTATTATTCATACATCGGTGTATAAATACGATGATGGATATGGTGTAGATACAAAATATTTTAGAAATAAATGTAGCCCTAAAAATTGGTTTGAATTTTTAAAAATCAATAATTTAAAGGGAGTGCTAAATCACGGAGCTTGTTTGGATGAAGAAATCATAAAACAGGTTAATTCTAATGAAAATATAATGATAGGAATAGGACCTGATTTTGATATAGCAAATGATCCATACAAAGTCTTAATGAAAAAAGAATTATACTTAAAAGAAGGTTACTTGAATTTGTTAAAGAAATTAGTAGATCCGGAAAAACTTCTTTTTGATGTTGACTATAATTGGAATTTTGGTAGTAATAATGAGTTAGATAATGATTCTATAGATAGAATTAAGAGAACGTGGAATTATTCAGATAGTGAAAATATACTAAGTAAAAATGCTTTATCTTTTTATAGACTTTAAACAGTTAAATTTATAATTGATAATTTTTTTGTATAAAAAGTATTTCATGTGATATAATTGTTATGGTGATAATATGAAGGTAATAGTTGTTGATGATTCTAAAACTAATAGAAAGACTAATAAAAACGGTAATGAAAATAACATAGAATATAGATTAAATCTCTTTTTGGAATGGTTAATTTATATGTTTGGATATGCTCTAGTTTTAAGTATAACATCTAATTTGTTTAGATCATTATATGTAGAGAATTTTTTATATGGTTTTATTGCGGCAGTATTAATATATATTTTAAATAAAACTGTAAAACCATTTTTAGTTACAATATCCCTTCCACTAATAGGCTTATCACTTGGTTTATTTTATCTTGTAATAAACGTTTTAATTTTACTTTTAGTAAGTTTGATATTGGGAAAGCATTTTTATTTGACGGGTTTTTTCTCTCCATTTATAGTGGCATTATTTATAAGTATAATGAATATTTTAATGGAAAGTTTTATAATAAAACCACTTATAGAAAGGTGCAAAAAATAATATGAATAGTATATTTATTAGCGTAGGTAAATTGTCAATAACTTGGTATTCTATATTTATTTTACTTGGAGTTTTATTAGCAACTTTTATTATAACAAAGGAAGCTAATAAAAATGGTATACCAACTAGTTTTGTTACGAATCTAGTGTTTTGGTGCGTTTTTTATGGGATAATCGGAGCAAGGATTTACTATGTCTTATTTAATTTGGATTATTATGCAATTAATTCAGTTGAAATAATTAAAATTTGGAATGGAGGACTTGCTATCCATGGCGGGTTGATTGCAGGGTTAATAACTTTCATTATTTATTGCAAAAAATATGAAGTTAATGTTTTAAAAATGCTAGACATTTCAGTTCCTGGACTTATATTGGCACAAGCAATTGGAAGATGGGGTAATTTTTTTAATAGTGAGGCTCATGGGGGAATAGTATCTCGTGCGTTTTTGGAAAATTTACATATTCCTAATTTTATAATAAAAGGCATGTATATTAATGGTAGCTATTACCACCCAACGTTTTTTTATGAATCGCTATTTTGCTTTATTGGTTTTTTTGTTTTAATTGGAATAAGGAGCCTTAAAGGAACAAAAGTAGGAACTACTACGTCAATATATTTAATATGGTATGGGATTTTAAGATTTTTTGTAGAATCGTTAAGAACAGATAGTCTAATGTTACATTCAATTAAGATGGCCCAATTAGTATCAATTTTAATGGTTATTTTAGGTATAGTGTTACTTATTATATCTAAAAATAAATGCAAAGAATATTCTAAAGAGGTGGCACGCGAAAATGAAATCAAATTCTAATTATGATGTTATAATTATTGGAGCGGGACCAGCAGGATTATCTGCTGCAATTTATTTGAAAAGAGCTAATATAAAAGTCTTAGTAATAGAAGCAAATTCACCAGGTGGTACTTTAAATAAAATATATAATATAGAAAATTATCCTGGTTATACAGAATCAGATGGCACTACATTAGCTTTTAGAATGTATAGTCAAGTAGAAAAATTAGGCGTTGATTTTAAAACCGATAAAGTAATTAATATAGAGCAAGAAGATAATAATTATAAAATAGTAACATCAAATGGAGTTTATTTTTCAAAATGCATATTAATTGCAAGCGGAAAAGTACCAAGGAAGTTGTCTATACAAGGTGCACAAATGTATGAAGGAAAAGGAATATCTTATTGTACATATTGTGATGGTTCACTTTATAAAAATAAGAATGTAGCTATTATAGGCGGTGGAAATAGTGCAATGGAGTCAGCTAAATACATGAATGATATAGCAAAAAAAATATATATTATAAATAGGTCACCGTTAAGAGCAGATGAAAAAGAAAAAGAAATACTAAAAAGTAAGAAAATCGAAGTTATAGTAAATACTAGCTTAAAACAAATAATAGGAAATGAAAATACAGTAACATCAATAGAACTAGATAATAGAAGAAAAATAAAAGTAGATGCTATATTCGTGTGTATAGGTAGTACAACATCAAATGAGTATTATCAAGGTTTAAACTTAAATAGTGATAATCTTGGGATTGTTGTGGATAAAAATATGAAATCAAGTTGTAATAACGTATATGCATGTGGTGATGCTATAAGTAAAAATTTATATCAAGTAGTAACAGCTGTGAGTGAAGGCGCGCAAGCTGCAACTAGTATAATAAAGTTATTAAAAAATTCTATTAGGTAATAGAATTTTCTTTTCTAAATTAAAAAAACTCCTGGATATGTTGAAAAAGATTTCTTTATTTGATATAATAATCAAAGATAAGGATGTGACGATATGACGTTTTCGAGTAAAATAAAAAAAGAAGTAAGCACGGTAGAGTGTACAAGAGCTGAATATCTATCTGAATTATCAGGGATAATTAGAACGAATGCGGAAATAAAAATATATAATATTAAAATACAAACAGAAAATAAATTTGTGGCAAATCGTGTTTTTGGATTATTTAAAATATTATATGACATTAATCTTAATATTACATTAAGAAAAAATTATAACTTTAAAAAGAATGAAATCTATGTTTTAGAACTAAAAAAAGATACTTTAAAAGTATTAAGAGACTTAGGAATTGTTAATGAAAAAAATCAACTTCTTAGAATACCAAGTTCTTCCTTGTTATCTGATGAAGAATTAACAAGAGCATATTTAAGAGGCGTTTTTATGGTATCAGGGAGTTTGAATGATCCTAAAACTTCAAGGTATCATTTGGAATTTTTGATAAATGATACTATGTATGCTAAGTTTTTAAATGAGCTTTTAAATAATAACAATTTGAACAGTAAGATCTTACATCGAAAAAAAGGCTATATGATATATATTAAAGAAGCAGAAAAAATAAGTGATTTTTTAAGACTTATAAGAGCCTATAATGGCGTTATGTACTATGAAGAAATACGCGTATATAGAGAAAAAATAAATATGACAAATAGACTTAATAATTGTGAACAGGCAAATGTTGAGAAAATGGTTGCAACTTCAAACAAATTAATTAATGATATAAAGTTATTAAGAGAAAAAAATATGTTTGATTTGTTAGATGATAAAGTAAAAGAAAGCGCTATATATAGAGAAAAATATCCAGAGACATCGCTTTTAGAGTTAAGTAAGATAATGTCTATGGAAACAGGAAACAGCATTACAAAATCTTGTTTAAATCATAGATTTAGAAAGATAAAAGAATTAGCTTTAAAGGCATCTTTCAAAAATTAAGATAATAAGGTCTTTCAAAAATGACTTTTTTTTGATAGAATATAATTATTGAATAATATATAAAGGGAAGTGTTTTATATGGGGAAAGTAATAGCTTTAGTTAATCAAAAGGGTGGTGTAGGAAAAACTACAACAAGTATAAATTTAGCGGCATCACTAGGAGTGCAAAACAAAAAAGTTTTACTAATAGATTTAGACCCTCAAGGAAATGCTTCCACAGGTGTTGGCATAAATAAGGGTGATGTAAACAAAAGTATTTATGATTTATTATTAGCAAGATGTGCACCAGAGGATGCTGTTATAAGAACTAATTTTAAGAACCTTAGTATAATTCCTGCAACCATTAATCTAGCAGGTGCGGATATAGAACTTATTGAAAAGGCAAAAGCCGATCCTACGTTTCAAAAAAATTTGCAACTTAAATTAGGGATAGAAAAAATAAGAGATAATTATGATTTTATAATTATTGATTGCCCTCCTTCTTTAGGACTTTTAACAACAAATGCTCTTACTTGCGCAAATTCTGTTTTAATACCAGTTCAGTGTGAGTTTTTTGCATTAGAAGGAATAATGCAGCTTTTAAATTCAATAATGTTAGCACAAAAAAAACTTAATCCATCTCTTGAAATAGAGGGGGTTTTACTTACAATGCTTGATTCTAGAACTAATTTAGGATTAGAAGTTGTAGAAGAAATAAGAGGATTTTTTAAGGAAAGAGTTTATAATACATTAATACCAAGATTAATAAGATTAACAGAGGCACCAAGTCATGGGAAACCAATAGTAGCATATGATCCTATGAGTCGTGGCACTGAAGCCTATTTAAATCTGGCTAAGGAGGTTATAGAGCAAAATGAAAGAAGAAACGGGTAAAAGAAGAGCTCTTGGAATGGGACTTGAGCAATTATTTAATTCTGAAATGCTTGATTTTGATCAAGTTGAAAAAGATATAGTAAATGAAGCTTCAAAAGATGAAATAGTAATGTTAAATTTAGATGAGTTAATGTCTAACCCTTATCAGCCAAGAAAAATTTTTGATGACGATGCACTAAAAGAGCTTTCATTATCAATCAAAGAACATGGTGTTTTTCAACCTATAATAGTTAGGAAAAGTGTTAAAGGATATAATATAATAGCAGGTGAAAGAAGAGTTAAAGCATCACGTCTTGCAGGTTTAACGCAAATTCCTGCAATAATTAGGGATTTTACTGATGATGAGATGATGCAAGTAGCACTACTTGAAAATTTGCAAAGAGAGAATTTGAGTGCTATAGAAGAAGCTAAAGCTTATAAATCAATAATAGAATCTCTTAGATTAACACAAGATGAACTTGCTAAAAAATTAGGAAAGTCAAGAAGCCATATTACCAATATGCTTGGGCTACTTAGATTGCCTTTAAGTGTTCAAGATATGGTTTTATATGGAAAAATATCAATGGGTCATGCAAGGATTCTTAGTAAGTTAGAGAATAAAGATGAAATAGAACAATTATCTAATAGAATAGTAAACGAAAACTTAAGCGTTAGAGACTTAGAAAATATAACTTCAGTATCATCATTTTCAAGAATAGCACCTATTAAAAAAAGTGAAAAAACAAAAGAATATAAATACGTTGAAGACGCAATAAAAGAAAAACTTGGAACGAAAGTTTCAATCTCAGGTAACAAAATAAAGATTTCTTTTGCAACTAAAGAAGATCTTAATAGAATTCTTGAAATATTAAACATAGAAGTAGAATAGAGGAATTTATATGAAAATATTTGGACTTAAAATTATAAAGGAAGTATACATGCCAATATTAATAGTCATAATAGCGATTTTAACGGAAAAAATTTTAAGAAATATTATAAATAAAACTTTTAATCCAGAAAAAAAACATCATAAATTTGATTCAAGAAAAGTAAGAACGATAAGAAGCTTACTTTGTAATATTACAAAATATGTTGTTTGGATAATAGCAATTTTATCAATATTAAAGGTTTATGGTGTCAATACCGCCGCAATTATTACAGGACTTGGAGTTGTAAGTTTAGTTATTGGTCTTGCTTTTCAAGATATGTTAAAAGATATATTAGTTGGTATTTCTATTTTATTTGAAAACTGGTATGCTGTAGGAGATTTAGTTAAAATAGGAGATTTTGAAGGAACAGTAGTAGCTTTAGGACTTAAGACGACTAGAGTTCAAGCATTTACTGGAGAAATCAAAATTATTTCGAATAGAAATATAACGGAACTTACTAATTATAGTATGGATAAGACTTTAGCAGTAGTTGATTTATCAGTTAGTTATGAATCAAAAATAGATAAAGTTGAAAAAATTATATTAGTTGCAGCAGCTTCTATTAAAGATAAGATACCAAATATAGTAGGTGATATAAATTTACTTGGAATCGAAAGATTAGATGATTCAGCTATTGTTTTTAGAATAGTCGCAAAATGTAAACCTGCAAAACATTATGAAGTTCAAAGACAGTTAAAAAAGGAATTTAAAAATATATTTGATAAAAATGGCATAAAGATACCATATCCTCAAATGGAGGTTCATTATGAAAAATAACTATGAATTGGGTTCAATAGTATTAATGAAGAAAGACCATCCATGTGGTGATAATAAGTTTAAAATAGTGAGAATGGGTGTAGACATTAAAATAAAATGTGAAAAATGTGGAAGATGTATTATGATTCCAAGAGTAGATTTTAACAGAAAGATAAAAAAGGTGTTGGAGGTAGAAAATGATTAAAGATAAAAAAATTAAAAGGTCTTCTCATCCAGTGATGTTCTTTATCTATGTATCATTATTGGTTATTGTTTTAAGCGGTATTTTAAGTGCATTAAATGTGCAGGTTACATATGATAAACTAACAACTATAATAGGAGAGGTAGAATCAACCACTACCACGGTTAATTCGCTTATTAGCCTAGATGGTTTTAAATTTTTACTTACTTCTTTATATGATAATTTAGTATCATTTGCACCTTTTGGATCTTTACTTATGGCTGCTATTGCATTTGGAATAGCACTTAAAAGCGGTTTTTTAAAAACATTATGTAATAGAATAACTAAAAAAGTTCCTAAATTTATAATAGTATTTTTATATTCGTTATTATGTATCATAATAAGTGTTGATGGTAACTTGGGATATGTATTATTACTTCCTTTTGGAGCAATATTATTTATGAGTATGAATAGAAATCCTATAGGAGGATTAGCCCTTGGCTTTTCTTCTTTATCAATGGGATATGGAGCTGGTTTGTTCATTAATTCATTAGATTATAATTTATCTAGCTATACCGAGGCAAGCGCTAAACTTCTCGATACTGATTACATGGTAAGTCAAAGCAGTAATTTAATATTTATCATAGTAGCAAGTATTCTTATTGCTGCAATATCTACGTTTATTACCGAAAAATTTATATCAAGAAAATTGGGAAGAAATCAATTTGAAGAGGATGAAGAAACAATAGTAGAAGAACAAAAGGAAAAAAAAGGATTGATAGGAGTTTTAATTTTAACTATCATTCTACTTATTCCATTTGTTTTAATGCTAATACCAACATCTAAAGATGGTTTCATAGGTTTATTGCTTGATAAATCACAATCAACCTATTCAAAAATGCTTTTTTCAGCAGATGCTCTGCTTATGAATAATTTGGTTGGAATTATATCAATTTTATTAATATTACAAAGTTTTGTATATGGAGTTATAACCGGTACAATAAAAAAAATTAGGGATTTAGTTAATTTCTCTACTGACTATCTAAAGACTGTTGGCGGAATTTTTGTACTAATATTTTTTGCCGCACAATTATCGGCGATTATAAAAGAATCAAATTTAGGTGTTGTTATAACTGCAAGTTTATCTAATCTTGTTTCAGCATCAGAATTTTCTTTTATACCATTGGTTATTTTATTATTTTTCGTTACTATGATTTGTAATGTTATATCTCCTCAGCCGGTTGCTAAGTGGTCAATTTTAGCTCCAAACATTATGTCAACTGTTATGAAAGCTAATATTACACCAGAATTTTCTCAAATAATATTTAGAGCGGGTGATTCGGTAACAAATCTAATAACCCCTGCATTTAGTTATTTTGTTATTTTTATTGGTTTTGTTGAGGTATATACAAAAAATAAAAATGACTTTAGTATAAGAAACTGTTATAGAGTAATACTTCCTTACTTTTTTGCGATAGGATTAGTATGGTTAGTATTAATTATTTGTTGGTATGTAATTGGTCTTCCTATTGGTCCTGGAATATACCCAGCAGTATAAGGATGCATTTTTAGCATCTTTTTGTTTACACAAACATTAGAAAAATTTATATAATTTAAAAAAAAGAATTATAATAAATATGGTAGGTGATATTAATATGAAAACAGAGTTTGAATCAAATAAGATAGAAGAAGAACTTAAAAATTTACTTAAAGATGGAGTTATAAAAGATGAAGGAAAGTTAAACAAATTAAAGGATATTTATATTCAAGATAAAAGAAGCCTAAGTGAAATAGAAAAAGAAATAAAAGAGTTGAGGTTTAATAAAAACTTATTAGATGAAAAATTAAAACAAGAAATAAAAATAGAAGATATAAATATAAATAATTTGCAAGAAACAAAGGAAAACGAATGTAAAATTTCATTAGAAAACGTAACAGACTTTGAAAAAGATGGAAAAAATTATATAAAAATTCATTATCCATATCCATATGATAAAGTTAGAATAATAGAAAACAGAGGTAACCAAACAGGAAAGGAAAGATTTGAAAGTTTAAAAGAAAAAATAGCTCAAACGAGTTTAGATGCTGAAAAAAACACTACCCTAATATTTGAACAAAGTTTATTAAAAGATTGTAATGAAATCAATTTAAAAGATATAAGGGAGTTGTCGACAAAATATGAATTTGATAAATTAACTGATGATGAAAAGCAAATAGTTTATGGAACATTAAAATCAATTATTATGTCACTCCCAGTTAGTGATTTAGAAAAAAGAAATTTAACTAGTAAATCAGTTGATACAATATTAAATAATTTAGAAAAGAAAGTTTATATATCTCCTATAGATAATATAATTGTTATATCTCAAATAAATAATCCGTCAAAAGATGAAATAAAAAGTTTATCTATTCAAAAGAAAACTACCATGGCGGGTGATCTCATATTAGACTATCAGTTACAACCACTAAATGAATCAGGATATAAATATGAAAATCAAAATATTGATACTTTAAAAGATGAGCAACTAATAGAAAGTAATACAGAATATAAAAATCAAAGTAGTGATGACATTGATAAAGAACTTGGTTCATCAATAAAGCCTAAAGCTCCTTGGCAAAAAAAGAAGAAAAATAGTGCGGCCTTTATAAGTGTTTTATGGTTTGCCATGTTTCTAGGAATGATTTTATCAATTTTATTAGTTTCACTAGTTAAGTTATATATAAGCTAAAAAGGTTATTTTATTTTTCTTTTTATTTTTTAAGATAAGTGCTATAATAAATATTCGAAAGAGGTGGTATAATGTCACTTACGGCAGGAATAGTAGGATTACCAAACGTAGGAAAGTCAACTTTATTTAATGCAATTACAAAGAAAAATATTTTGGCGGCTAACTATCCGTTTGCAACTATAGAACCTAATGTCGGAATGGTAACTGTACCGGATAAAAGGTTAGATTTTTTAAATGATTTAATAAAACCTAAAAGTTTAGTTCCAACGACATTTGAATTTACAGATATTGCTGGATTAGTTAAGGGAGCTTCCAAAGGTGAAGGGCTTGGAAATAAGTTTTTATCTCACATAAGAGATGTAGATGCAATTGTAGAAGTTGTAAGATGCTTTGATGATTCAAATATAACTCACGTAGAAGGTGGGGCAAATCCACTTAGAGACGTAGAAATTATTGATGTTGAATTTATCTTTTGTGATTTAGAAGTTGTTGTTACGAGATTAAGTAAAATAGAGAAAAAAGCAATATCAACAAAGGATAAAGACGCTTTAAAGGAAGTAGAACTTTTAAAAAAAATAAAAGAAGCATTAGAAAACAATATTCCAGCTAGAAAACTAAAATATACAGAAGACGATTTAAAGATATTAAAAACATTTAATTTACTTACCATGAAACCTATTATTTATGTTGCGAATATAAAAGAAGATGAGATAGGTTGCGATAACAATTATGTTAAAGATTTAAAAGAATATGTAAAAAAAGATAATTCCGAAGTAATTGTTTTATGTGCTAAAATAGAAGAAGAATTAAGTGGTTTTGAAGATGAAGAAAAAGAGGTGTTTTTAAAAGATCTAGGAATAGAGGAAAGTGGTCTTGATAAACTAATTAGAGCATCTTATCACTTACTAGGTCTTCAAACGTATTTTACTGCTGGGCCTAAAGAGGTTAGAGCATGGACGTTTAAAAGAGGAATGAAGGCTCCGGCTTGTGCAGGGATTATTCACAGTGATTTTGAGAAGGGATTTATAAGAGCAGAGGTAATATCTTTTGATGATTATAAAAAGTATAATGGAGAGAAAGGTGCTAAGGAAGCTGGTAAATTAAGAAGTGAAGGAAAAGAATATGTTATGCAAGATGGAGATATTTGCTTATTTAGGTTTAATGTCTAGAATATAGGAATATAATTTATAAAAGAAGGTTTACAATAATCTTCTTTTTTGATATAATACAAGGCGAGTAATGGATTTTACTCTCTTGTCTTTCACTTTGATGAAAGACCGATATGACCAAAAGAGGAGGAAAATAAAATGAAATACGAAATTATGTTTATCATTAAACCTAATCTTGAAGAAAATAAGGTAAAGGAAGTAGCAAAAAGTTTTGAGAAAGTTTTAACAGATAACAAAGCTACCGTTACATCTTCAAAAGATTTAGGTCAAAAAGAATTAGCATATGAAGTAAAAGGTTTTAAAACCGGCTACTACTTTCTAATTAATGTTACAACAGAAGATGTTATTGCAATCAATGAATTTGATCGTTTAGCATTAATAAGTGAAGATGTTATTCGCCATTTAATCGTAAAAGAAGATTAATAGAAAGTTGAGGAAACAAAATGAATAAGGCATTTTTAATTGGAAGATTAACAAGGGATCCAGAGTTAAGATATTCATCTAGTAACGCAGCGATTGTGAATTTTTCTATTGCAATAGATAGACAATATACTAATAATCAAGGCCAAAGAGAAACTGATTTTATTAATATTGTGGCTTTTCAAAAACAGGCTGAAAATATAAAGAAATATTGTTTTAAAGGTTCATTAGTTGCTGTCGATGGAAGAATTCAAACGCGTAATTATGAAGATAAAGATGGAAAACGTATTTATGTAACTGAAGTAGTTGCGGACCGCGTACAATTCCTTGGTGCTAAACAATCAGCATCGGAAATAAATGCTGATGCAAATAAAGACGAAGTTTCACCATCAGATTTCCAAGATGCAAAACCAAGTGAAACCAATGTCTCAGATGATGTTTTTGCAGACTTCGGAAGTAGCATAGAAATTAGCGATGATGATATTGCATTTTAATTAAATTAAGGAGGAACATATAATGGCAGAGTTTTTTAGAAAGAAAAAGAAAATATGTCAAATGTGTGCTGGAAAAAGTGTAGATTATAAAGATCCTGAAATATTAAGAAAATATATAAATGAAAAGGGTAAAATTTTACCAAGAAGAGTAACAGGAGCTTGTTCTAAGCACCAAAGACATATTGCTAAGCAAATTAAGAGAGCTAGAATGATAGCATTACTACCATTCTCTAAATAACAAAGAAAGTTCAGGTATTTTGAACTTTCTTTTCATTAGAAAAAAATTATGTTATAATACTTATACAAATTATTTGTTTGAAAGAAGGTTTATCTAATATGAAGGTTATATTTATAAAAGACGTTAAAGGCCAGGGAAAGGCTGGAGATATTAAGGAAGTTAAAGACGGATATGGCCAGAATTTTTTAATAAGAAATGGATATGCGGTTTCATATACTAAGAAAAGTAAAGAAATTCTTGATTTAAATAATAAAAACAAGGAAAAGCAAGAGGCTGATTTAATAAAAGAATGCAATAAAATAAAAGATGAACTAAAAAAAGAAGTTATAAAATTTAAAATGAAAACGGGAAAACAGGACCAAGTTTTTGGTGCTATAACGACTAAACAAATAGCAAATGAATTAGAAAAATTGGGATATAAAATTGATAAAAAAAGAATAATTTTAGCTGAGCCTATTAATTCATTAGGCTATCATGATGTAACTATTAATTTGCATAAAAAAGTACAGGCGATAATTAAACTTGAATTAATTAAGTAAAAAAAGGAAGTGATAAAATGGCAGAAAGAAATATACCAAATAGTATTGAGGCAGAAAAAGCTGTATTAGGTTCTGCTTTTTTATCTAAGGTGGCATTACAAAAAATTTGTGATGAACTAACTCCTGATAGTTTTTACAGTGATGCTAACGCTAAAATTTTTGAAACGATAAGTGAGCTAAATGGCAAATCAATTCCACTTGATATTACTATACTAGCTAATAAACTATCTGAAAAGAAGATATTAACTCAAGTTGGAAATATCGAATATTTATCAGAAATAATAGATTCTGTACCAAGTGCTTCTAATGTTGAGTATTATATCAACATTGTAAAGGAAAAAATGATTGGTAGAAAAATAATAGAAACAGCAACTGAAATAGCTAATGATGCTTATACTTCTAATGATTCTATTTATGATGTTTTAGACAGTGCTGAGATGAAAATGCTTAGAATTGGTAATATGAGAAAAACTACCGAATTTCAAAGCATAAAGGATGTTGCTTATAGAGAACAAGCTAATTTGGAAAAGCTAGCTGAACAGGGCTCTGATATAACGGGTCTTGCTACGGGGTTTAATGATTTTGATAAATTAACAGCAGGATTACAACCTAATCAGTTTATAATTATTGCGGCTCGTCCTGCTATGGGTAAAACAGCTTTTGCTCTTAATTTGGCAACCTATGCTGCTATGCATAATGAAAAAGCAGTTGCGGTATTTAACCTAGAGATGAGTGCAGAGCAACTTGCAAATCGTATTTTGCAGTCATTAGGCCAAATATCAGGTATTAAAATGCGTACAGGACGCCTTGAACATAATGATTGGAAAAGACTTAATGAAGCTATAAGTAGACTTTCTGATACTAATTTATTTTTGGATGATACACCTGGTATAACAATAGGTGAAATAAGAAGTAAGTGTAGAAGACTTGCAAATTCTGATAAAGGGCTAGGCCTTGTTGTAATAGATTATTTACAACTTATAACAGGACCTTCAAAGACGATTGGAAACAGACAACAAGAAGTATCTGAAATATCTCGTAGTTTGAAAACAATGGCCTTAGAACTTGGTGTTCCTGTAATAGCGTTAGCACAACTTTCTCGTGCTGTTGAGCAAAGGGAAGATAAAAGACCTATAATGAGTGATTTAAGAGAGTCTGGTTCAATAGAACAAGATGCTGACATTGTATCATTTTTATACAGAGATGATTATTATAATAAAGAAGCAAGACGAGATGATAATTCTAGTATAACAGAATTTATAATTGGGAAAAACAGAAGTGGTCCAACGACTACCATAGAATTATTATTTAGAAAAGATACGTCAACTTTTGTTAATTTTAAAAGGGAAAGTGGTGAATAATAATGCTTAAAGTAATAAAAACGGGGTTAACTTATATATTTTCTATTATACTTGCGTTATTTATTGTATTAACGGTTAAATTTGTTAATAGATATGATTTAAATCCAAAGGAAGTATATAAAGTATATTTAGATGGCAAGGCAATAGGAAATATAAAAGATAAAAAAGAATTAGAAGATTACATTAATGATGAACAAAAAGACTTAAAAGAAAAATACGCGGTTAATAAAGTTTATATTCCAACAGGAGTTGACATTCAAAAATGTATAACCTATGAAAAAAAGGTTTTAACCGCAAAGCAAGTGCATAATATAATAAAAGAAAAAAAACCTTTTACTGTAAAAGGTTACATAATAAAAATAAAACCTACGAGTAAGGACGAAGAAACTATTGTTATAAACGTGCTTGATAAAAAAATATTTGATAAGGCTTTAAGATCAGTAGTTGAAGCGTTTGTTAGTGCGGATCAAGTAAAGAATTATGAAAATGATACACAACCAGAAATAAAGGATACTGGTTCTATAATTGAAGATATATATATAGATCAAAATATAACTATAAAAAAAGGATACGTATCAACGGATGACCAAATTTTTACTGATGAAAAATTGCTTACGAAGTATTTATTATTTGGTGAAATAAAAGAAGAAGAATATTACACAGTAAAAGAAGGAGATACGATTGATTCTATAGCTTATGATCATAAGCTTGCAACAGCGGAATTTTTAGTTGTTAATCCAGAATTTACTAGTGCTAATACTTTACTTTCAGTAGGTCAACAAGTTAAAGTAGGGCTTATTGCTCCTATTGTTGACGTTGTAGTTGAATCACACACTATTTTGGATCAAGAAAGCCAGTATAAAACGACTACAGAAGAAGATTCAACGTTAGCACTTGGTACAGAGAAAGTTGTTACACAAGGACAAAACGGAATAGATCGTTTAACTACAAAAATAAAAACCGTAAATGGTGAAACAAATAACGTTGTAATATTAAGTTCTGAGGTTATTACCCCATCAGTTGATAAGGTAGTAAAAGTTGGTACAAAATCAGTTGCTACTGGAGGAACAGCACCTATAATGTCAGGTTCTTGGGCTTGGCCAACTATTTCTCAATATTTTATTTCAAGTCATTTTGGTTATCGCTGGGGTAAAATTCATGAAGCCCTTGATATTGCAGGAAGTGGTGAGGGTTCTCCTATTTATGCAGCGGGAAGTGGAGTTGTTGTTACATCACAAAATAAAGGAAGTCTAGGTAATCATGTTACAATAAACCATGGTAATGGATATTATACTTTATATGCTCATATGGCATCAAGAAATGTTGTAGTAGGACAAAATGTTCAAAAAGGGCAACAAATTGGTACCATGGGACATACTGGTTTTGCAACAGGAACGCATCTTCACTTTGGTTTATATAAAAATGGTATGCCATATAGGGATGGTACACCAATGGATCCAATGATATTATATAGATAATGAAAATATCTGTTTTATCAAGTGGTAGTCGCGGGAATAGTGTATTAGTACAAACTAGTTGCACTAAGATTTTAATAGATCTTGGTGTAACTAAATCATACCTTGAAGAAAATTTAAAAGAGTTAAATGTTGATCCGAATGAAATAACGGGTATATTAATAACACACACCCACGTAGATCATATACAGGGGTTAAAGGTATTCTTAAAAAAATATCATCCAAAATTATATGTGAATAAAATAATATTATCTCTTTTAAAAGAATATATAGATAATTTTGATTATGAACTTTATGATTACCCATATTTTTCAGTTGGTGATATAGATGTGACCGTCATAAAAACATCACATGATGTTAAAGGTTCAGTTGGATTTATACTTAAAAATGATGATAAATCGATGGTTTATATAACAGATACTGGATATATAAATGAAAAATATTTTAAAGTATTATCAAACCATAACTTGTATATAATGGAAAGTAATCATGATATTAATATGCTTATGGAAGGAAAATATCCATTTCATTTAAAGCAAAGAATACTAAGTGATAAGGGACACCTTTCTAATAAAGATTCTTCCTATTATCTATCTAAATTTATAGGAGATAAAACAAAAACGATTGTATTGGCACACTTAAGTGATGATAATAATACTTATGAACTTGCTCTTAATACACTTTTAGAAACTTTAGATAAAAATAAATCACGAGTTGATAATATATTAATTGCAAAGCAAAAGAAGAAAACAGATTGGATAGAAGTATGATAAAAATAATATGTGTTGGAAAATTAAAAGAAAAATATTTAATAGAAGCTACAAAGGAATATAAAAAAAGATTATCTAAGTATACTAAATTAGAAATAATAGAATTACCTGATTATAATTACGATCAAGTAAAAACAAAAATAGAAGAGGGTAAAAACATATTATCTAAAATATCCGAAAAAGATTATGTAGTTACATTAGAAATAAATGGAAAGGAACTTGATTCTATCTGTTTATCTAGTTTTATAGATAGCAATATTTCAAAGAACATAACCTTTATAATAGGTGGTTCGAATGGTTTATCAGATGACGTTCTAAATAGAACCAATTATTCTTTATCTTTTTCAAAGTTAACATTTCCGCATCAACTATTTAGAGTATTATTATTGGAACAAATATATCGTTCTTTTAAAATAATGAATAACGAAAGCTATCACAAATAGCTTTTTATTTTTTTACGTGATATAATAGTAATAATAGGAGAGTATTTATGTTGGTTGCAATAATAAAAAATGCTGATAGAACTTATGAATATTTGTATGAAATACAAAATGAATTAATATCTTTTCACATTGATAAAAATGGTTTTTCTTTGTCTGATAATTTTTATATAAATAAACTTATATCCAAATTCAACTATAATTCATCTTGTGAATATTTAACTAACTTTAAACAATACAAAGTATATTATGATCCATCAACGGGTTTTAAACACTTTATTAATAATAAAACTGAGGATTATGAAATGTTTTTTAGATTCAATGGAATGAATGCTTGTTATTATAAAGATGGGAAAAAGCATGATATTTATAGTAAATTGTTTGCAATATTAGGTGCTTCAGTTATTCTCACATATGCTGGTCTTATATCATTTGTTGGATTAAAATTTGATACTAATGTTTACTATGCAACGTATACTTCTCATAGTATAACAGGACTTGTCGGGATGTACGAAAACAAAAAACTAGATTATAAAGATGCGATAGATAGTATAAATTCTAGTAATTTACCTGATGATGTTAAGGTTATTATTTCAAATGAATCATTTTTAAAATTAATTTTTTCCTATTATGAAGGCTCTCCTTTAGAGTATACTTCTAGTTTAAAATTTAATGATTTAAGGCTTCAAAATTTCAAAGAAGATAGCGAAGAAAATAAAGTGAGAAATGGTTATTATGATAGTTTTACTCCTAATGTTTTGTATTCCAAAGAAGGACAAAGTAAAAATAGTGAAACGCCAACTGTAATTCATGAGTTTATTCATTTGCTTCAGGCCGAGGGAAACTCTTATTATTATTTGGATGAGGCTGTTGCAGAATTAATGACGGCTGAACTTTTGGATTCTTCTCCAGTTACGTATTTTGGAGCAATTGACAACTTAAAATTACTAATAAATATAATTGGTCCAGAACCAATATATGAATTATCATTTGGTGGTGATGATACAAGTTTAAACAACATTCTAAAATCAAATTTATCTAGCAAAGAAATAATCACATTAAAGTATTATTTGCAAAAAAATGGGGAAGAAATCAATAATAACAATGAAATTCATTCTGAAATAAAAAAAATACTTTATAAACTGTATAAAAATATTTATGGAAAAGATATAGAAGAAGATCAAAACATAATGTGTGTATTAAATGATAATTTAAGTAAAAATGCGTCTATAAGTGATAAAAGACACTTTTTAATTCCTGATAAAATGAAAGAAGAAGAATATATAATGGTAGTGGGGGAAGATGAAGATATATTAGCACAAAAGGGTTTTTTAAGTAAAAAAACTTGTTACAAAGAGTTTTTAAAAATAGATTCTAATTATTATAATAAAAATAAAGGAACGGACGATATAGAATTAATAGAAAACCTAAATGAAAATGGTGAAATTATTGGAAAGATAATGACCGATGGACATAAGACTTATTATAAACTTTTACGCAGTCCTATTCCAACCGATCAATATGAATTCTTTAGCTTTAGAACTTTACCATCACAAACGATTAGTATACCTGATGCCATAAATAGTGGTTATATTAGTGCATATAAAGTATCGTATTCTTTAGAAAAAAAGAATTCTAACTTTTATGAGTATGTCTATTATGTTCCAAATGGTAATAATATAGAATTAGAAAAAAATATGTGCAAATTTAAAGTTAATGGAATTAAGACTAGATTTTGTGATCAATATAATGATTTGATGCGAAGAATGAATGATGAAAACTATCATAAATAGTTTGAAAAGGTACTACTAAAATGATATTATATAAGTGTTTGGAGTTGATTATATGTTTCATAATAGTTGGGATGTAATATTACAAGATGAAATGCAAAAAAAATATTTTAAATATATAAAGGAATTTGTTAAAGAAGAAAGATTATCTAAAACTATATATCCTCCAGCAAAGGATTTGTTCAATGCATTTAAATTAACTGATTTTAAAGATATAAAGGTAGTCATTTTAGGACAAGACCCATATCATGGAGAAAAAGAAGCGATGGGATTATCCTTTTCTGTTAGAAGGGGAGTTAGGACACCGCCCTCTCTTAGAAATATTTTCAAAGAATTAAAAGATGACTTAAACATAGATAGATGCGATACTGATTTATCTGATTGGGCAAAACAAGGAGTATTTTTGCTCAATACCGTATTAACCGTTGAAAAAGATAAAGCTAATTCTCATAAAGAAGTAGGCTGGGAGATATTTACTGATTATGTTATAAAAGAAATTAACGATAAACTAAATAACGTTGTATTTATTTTATGGGGAAGACAGGCAAGAGATAAAAAAAGAATTATTACTAATCCTAACAACTATATAATAGAATCAGCTCATCCATCTCCTCTTTCTGCCTATAATGGTTTTTTTGGTAGTAAACCATTTTCTAAAACTAATAATTATTTAAAAAAGCATAATAAAACAGAGATTAATTGGTAACCTCTGTTTTATTATTTAAAATCATTATAATCATTGCCATTTATGTTTTTTTTATCAAAGAATTCTTTTTCTTTTCTTCCTTTTATAATGGACAAAATAGAAAACGGAAAGAGTTTAATAATCTTATTATATTCTAATATAATATCATTATAATATTCTTTATATGCATCTAATTTATCTTCTGTATCACAAATAGAAAAAGAAATTTTTTCAAAATCACTATTTTGCTGTAATTTTTTATATTTATCTTTTATCAAATGAAATTCGTTTATGTAAACCAGCAATCTTCTGTCTAATTTAATCATGTCTAATCTTTCTTCGTTTAAATCCCTAAAATTTTCATATATATCTTTTTTTGTATTTAACTCATTTTTTATTATTTGTTCAGAATCTTCTAATAATTTTTTTCTTTTAATTAAGATACTATTTATTTTTTCTGTAACATTTTTCAGTTTTATATTTATAAAATTGTATTTTTGATTATATAGTGATATTAAAAATGTAATTATACATAAAATTAAAGTTATTATTACTAGTATCATATTATTACCTCTATTCTATTTATGATTATAACAAAATAGAATATTATTTACAAGAATATTTAGTTTTGAGTATAAAATTCAGGACTATAATCAATTTTTTCATTAAACTCTACATAATTAAGGTAAATATTTAATAATAAATATCTTTTACCACTGTTTGGTTCACTTATAATAATATGATCTCTTCCAGCAGCTTCAATTATCCCGGTATAAGTTCTATCTCTCCATTCTACCGAATCAGGATATGAAAAATAAAATGTTGCAAGTTTACCCTTGTTTAATCTTAATATGTTTTCAACATAAGATTGTTCTTCAAAAACTATATTGCTATTATCAGCATTGGATATTCCAAGCATATTGTTATTGTTTGTGTTACCGTTAGGTATTGATGTAATGCCTTTTGCTTTAGTAACTTCAAATCCGTTGTTATTTATATTTGGATAAATAGGATTTGCATAATAATTTGTGTTCATTTTTATTCTCCTTTTTTTAAATTCATTTAAACATATGATTGAACTTAATTGATTATACATGTTATAATTAAATAGTAGGTGATGGATTTATGAAAGTGAATATAGGTGTATCTGCAAGGCACGTACACGTAACAAAAGAAGACGTTAAAATATTATTTGGAGAAGGTTATGAATTAACTAAAAAGGTAGATTTATCACAACCTGGACAATATGCATGTAATGAGCAAGTTACTCTTGAAGGCGCAAAGGGAAAAATAGAAAGAGTAAGAATATTAGGACCCGAAAGAAGTGAGACTCAAGTTGAAATATCAAAAACAGACTCATTTACACTTGGAGTAAGGCCTCCTGTTAGAAACTCAGGAAATTTAGATGGTGCAGCAGAAATAACAATTATAGGACCAAAGGGAAGGGTTACTAAAAATGCCGCTATAATAGCATCAAGACATGTACATGCAACAAAAGAAGATGCTAAAAGGTATGGCTTTGAAGGAAAAGAATTTGTAAGTATTGTAGTAAAAGGAGAAAAGCCGGGAATACTAGAAAACGTATACGTAAGAATAAGTGATAAATTTTCTTATGAGGTTCACTTAGATACTGATGATGCTAATGCATTCTTAATTAAAAATGGTGATGAAGCAGAATTAATAGTAAAATAAAAAAGGGATGATAAGGATGAAATATCAATTTAAAACGGGTATTGATAGTAAAGAATATGATAAATTCGTAAGGAATTTTCCTTCTACATCATTTATGCAAACGCCCGCTTGGAGTCTTGTTAAAACAGCATGGGGCAATGATTATGTTGGACTATATTGTGATAAAAAGTTAATATGTGGAGCAATGGTTCTAAAAAGAAACCTATTTTTAGGTAAGAAATTATTTTACATACCAAGGGGATTTGTTACATCATATGATAACGATGAAGTTTTAAAAACATTTGTTAAAGAATTAAAAAATTATGCCAAGAAAAACGGTGCAATAGATATAAAAATTGATCCATTTATTTGTTTTAGTGAAGATAATATTCAAAACATAAAGAAAAATAAGGGAATAGAGGTAAGGAAAGCTTTTACTTTAGATACTGATAAAATAGTCAAAAAATTAGAAAATTTAGGCTTTGTTCATGGTGGATTTAAAAAGGAGGTAAACGCATATATCCAACCAAGATACACGATGGCTATTTCTCTTAAGGATAAAGATGGCAACTTTTATGAAAAAGAAGAACTTAGAAGAACGTTTCCTAAAAACACAAGAAATTATATAGGAAAATATCATGAGGATAGAGGAGTTTACTTTAGTTATTCTACAAATAAAGAAGACGTTAAGTACTTAATAAGCGTTCTTCATTGCACTGAAGAAAGACAACATATAGCACTTAGAAGTGAAAAATATTTTAAAAAGCTAATGGATGCTTTTTTAGATAACGCTGTTTTATTTTTTGCGAGGGTAGATATTGATAAATATATTAAGTTTCTTAAAAATGATATGAAAGAACACGAAAACAAAAAAGAATTTTGTTTAAATCAAATAAAAGAGGCGGAAGAAATAAAAAAAGAATATGGTAATAATCCACTTGCAGGAGCAACTATAGTCATGATGCCAACTTGTACATCTGGAATAAAAATTGCATCATTTTTATACGCTGGAACAAATACTAAAATATTACCATCTCTTAAAATAACTAATGGACTTATGTTTTATAGGTTATGTTATTGTTTAGATAAGTCTTGTGATTATTGTGATTTAGGTGGTGTAGATGGATCACTTGAAGACCACTTATCAACGTTTAAATCTAAGTTTAATCCAAATGTACTTGAACTTGTTGGAGAATATGATTTAATAATTAATAAATTTTGGTACAAAGTGTTTAACTTAATTATGAAAATCCGTAAGTTCATAAGATCAAAGAGGCATTAAAAAGCCATCTTTTTATTATATAATAGTTTCAGTTTGGAGTGATTTAATGTTTAAAATAGGAAACGTAGAAATAGAAAACAAAGTTGTCTTAGCACCTATGGCAGGTGTTTGTAATAGTGCGTTTAGAAGAATAATAAAAGAAATGGGAGCAGGTCTTTTATATGCTGAAATGGTAAGTGATAAGGCTCTTGTCTATAATAATGAAAAAACTAAGGAAATGCTTTATATGACGGAGAGCGAAAGACCTATTAGTCAGCAGATATTTGGTAGTGATAAAAAAAGCTTTGTTGAGGCTGCAAAAATAATAGAAAAAAGTATGCATCCAGATATTATAGATATAAATATGGGATGTCCAGTACCTAAGGTAGCGGTTAAATCACAAGCGGGTTCTGCTCTTTTAAAAGATCCGGATAAAATATATGATATAGTAAAAGCAGTAAAAGAAGTAGTAAACGTGCCAGTAACTGTTAAAATAAGAAGTGGTTGGGATAAAAATAGCATCAATGCTGTTTTGGTAGCAAAAACTTGTGAAAAGGCAGGGGCTAGTGCAATTGCAGTACATCCTAGAACACGCTCCCAAGGGTATAGTGGTAAAGCTGATTGGAACATAATAAAGGAAGTAAAAGATGCAGTTAATATTCCGGTAATTGGTAATGGTGATATTTTATCGGCTAAAGACGCTAAACAAATGATTGATGAAACTGGGTGCGATGCCGTAATGATAGGAAGGGGGACCCTTGGTAATCCTTATTTAATAAAACAGGTTGTAAGATATTTAGAAGATGGCGTGCTTCTTCCAGACCAAAGTCCAACGGAAAGGATGGAAACATGCTTAAAACATTTTAATTATTTACTTGAGATAAAACCAGAAAAAGTTGCGATACTTGAGATGAGAACCCATGCAGCTTGGTACTTAAAAGGACTTCCAAGTGGGGTAAAAATCAAGAAAATACTCTATGAACTTAAAACCAAAGAAGAATTTATAAATACAATAACAGAATATATGGAAAAACTTTCCTAAAATATGATATAATTAAATCGTAGGACAGAGTTATGAAATGGTGCGTATGACATAATTTTGACCAAAAAAAGAAATAAAATAATTATACGGGAGGTTTATGATGAAAAAGTATAATCTTTTAAAAGTTTTAGCAATTGTGGTTTTCGTAACCTGGATTCTAACTTTAATAATTCCGGGTTCTTATGTAGACTATAGTGGAAAAGTTACTACTAATACAATTGCTGGTCTTGGAGTATGGGGACTTTTAACAAATCTTAATATTTCAATATCTTACTTTAATAGCATTGCAGTATTTTTAATAGCTGTTGCCTGCTTTTATGCTATTTTAAATAAGGTAAAGTTATATAATGAGTTTGTTAGTAATGTTTCTAAAATATTTAAAGGAAAGGAAAGAAAGCTTGTTATTATAACAACTTTAGTATTTGGGATTTTATCACTTTTTGTTAATGATTTTCTAATTTTAATTGCTTTCGTACCATTTGTATACAAAGTAATGAAAGAACTATCCATTGATAAAAAAGTAATACTTGCATCTACTTTAGTTGCTGCATTAATAGGTTCTATGTGTAGTATTTATAATAGTACTTTGTTTACAGCATTTAGCTTAAAAATAAATACTTTATTACTAGTTAAAATAATATTATTTGTGGTATCAATTTCTGTTTTAACTATCTTAATCGCACCTAAAAATTCTTCTAAGAAACCAAAGACTGCTTCTAAAGAGAATGCAACAAAAGAAGAATTAAAGGTTACTAAAACAAAAAAAGTTACTACTAAAAGTAAAACAAAAAAGGTTAATAAAGTATTATATGCAGTATTAACAATATTGTTTGGAAGTATTGGTATAAATAAATTTTATGCTGGTCAAATAAAAAAGGGAATTTTATCTATTGTATTTTGTTGGACCTTAATTCCAGCGGTTTTATCGATAGCTGAATTCATTACGGTATTAACGGAAAAAGCTGATAAAGATGGAAAAATAGAAGTAGTTAGTGAAAGAAGAAGTAAAGTAGCATTTATAGTTTCTGTAGTTATATTTACTCTATTTATAATAGCTTCTATGATTCCATATGAATCATTATTTGAAAATTGTACAATATTTACTGATTTCAATTCGTGGTTATCAAATTTAAAAATTGGTAATTATGCAATTTTTAACAACATAATTGGTTCTCCTTTAGTAGTTAGTGAATCAACGGGTTCATCTACTGGTTCAATTGCAGTATTTGGTTCTTGGACTATGAGTGATGTTTCAATATTATTATTTATATTAACACTTTTAATAGCAATTATTAATAATGTTAAGACAGATGATTTTATTAAAAGTATAAATGAAAATATTAAAAAGGTACTACCTATTGCAATAACAGCAATGCTAATTAGTATTGTCTTAGTAATCATGGTAACAAGTGGAATATCTGTTACAATTGCAAATAAAATATTGAGTATATTTAAAGGATTTAATGTTGCAGAAACAGTATTTGCAACAATGATATCAAGTTTATTAACCAGTGATTTCTACTATTTAATATCAACTGTTGGACAATTATTTACTATATCTGCTTCAAATAGTCAATATTATGGCGTTATAGCATTTATAATCCAAAGCATATATAACTTAGTAATGATTGTTGCACCAACATCAGTTGGATTAATAATTGGCTTATATTATTTAGATATTCCTTATAATAAATGGTTTAAATTCATTTGGAAATTACTATTAATATTATTTGTAATAATAGTAGTTGCTGCTATAATAATATATGCATTAGTATAAAAGACTTAATAGGTCTTTTTTTTGTATCAAAATAAAATACTTTCCTCATAACAAACATAGAATGAAAAGAAGGGAGAATACTTATGTTTGTTAACTTTAGTGAAGAAGTAAGACACATATTAAAACAAGCAGAAAGGGAAAAAGAAGAATTAAATCATCCATATATAGGTAGTGAGCACTTATTTTTGTCTGTTTTAAAAGAAAGTAAATTAATACCATTCTTTAAAAAATATGATCTTAGTTATAACAATTTTAAAAATAAATTAATTTCTTTGGTTGGTATTGGTACAAAGCCAAGTAGTTTTACGCTTTATACTCCACTTTTAAAAAGAGCATTAGAAAACTCAGTAATACAAGCTAGAGAAGAAAAAAATAAAGATGTAACAATTGAAATAGTTGTTTTATCCATATTAGATGAAGCTGATGGTGTTGCAAGTGCCGTCTTAAATACCTTAAACATAAACGTTAATAAAATGTATTTTGATCTAAAAAACAAAAAGACAGTAAAGGGATTAAAAAGAAAAAAATTAATGTTAGAGGAAATTGGTACAGATATTACTAAATTGGCCAAGGAAAGAAAATTAGATCCTGTTATAGGTAGAAGTTTAGAGATAAAAAAAACAATTGAAATATTACTTAGAAGAAAGAAAAATAATCCTATATTAATAGGTCCAGCTGGAGTTGGTAAGACAGCTATTGTAGAAGGTATTGCAAATCTTATAGCAACTTCTAATACACCAGACTATTTAAAGAATAAAAGAATAATATCTCTTAATATATTCTCTTTGGTATCAGGAACTAAATACCGAGGTGAATTTGAAGAAAAAATGAAAATACTTATAAAGGAATTAGAAGATAATCCCGATGTTATTTTATTTTTAGATGAAATTCATACTATTGTTGGTGCTGGTGGTGCAGAAGGTGCAATAGATGCTTCAAACATATTTAAACCAGCACTAGCTCGTGGAAATGTTAGAATAATAGGAGCAACAACTCTTGATGAATATAAAAAATTTATAGAACCGGATGCGGCTCTTGCAAGACGCTTTCAAAGTGTGTTAGTTGAAGAACCATCTTTGGATAATGTTATTAAAATATTATATGGAATAAAACCTTTGTATGAAAAATATCATCATATAAAAGTTCCTAATTACTTAGTAAAAGATATAGCAATTTTATCTAATAAATATTTGAGTAATAGATTTGAACCTGATAGATCAATTGATATATTAGATGAAGCTTGTGCAAGTTGCTCTATTACAAAGACAAAAGAAGATAAGTCGTTAGAAAACTTTAAAAATAGATTAAAAAGTATAAAACAAGCTAAGTCAAATGCCTTGAAAAATAGCGATTTTAAAAATGCATATGAATTAACTAAAGAAGAAAAGCAAATAAGTGAAAAAATTAAGAATAAAAAACAAACTAAAAAAGTAATAACAAAAGAAGATATAATAGAAATAATAAAAAGGAAGGGTAACATAAACTTCTTTGATATAGATAACAAAAGAAAAGAATTTTATGATGAGTTAAAAAAATATTTAAAAGATATTATTATAGGTCAAGATAGTATAATAGATGAATTGGTTAAATCTTTGAGAAAAAAAGAATTACTTAAGAGTAATAAATGTTATTCTATTTTAATTAGAGGTCCTAAAGCAACCGGTAAATCTCTTTTGGCAAGAAAATATTTAGAAAAATTAGTAAATGAAAAAAATATTATAGAAATAGATGCTTCTTTATATACAGATAGTCATTTCATAAGTAAATTAATTGGAACAACAGCAGGATATGTAGGCTATGATAATAAAAATAATATATTTGAAAAAATAAGGACTAATCCAAATTCTGCTGTTATAGTTGATAACTTTGACAAGGGATGTATTGAGTTTAAAAATTTATTTTATAGAATACTAAAAAACGGTAAAATAGAAGATGCAACATCCAAAATGATAGATTTTAATAATACTGTATTAGTATTTATAAATGATAATTTAAATACTTGTAAAAACGTTGGATTTAACTCAATAACAGATAATAGTAAGAAAGAAACTGAACTTGAAAAATTAGTTTCAATAAGTATTTGTTTAACAAAGCCGAATGAAGAGAACACGAAAAAAATAATAAGAAATAATATAAATAAAATAATAAATAATTTTCCTTATGTAAATATTACTTA
>ERZ1026856.114-NODE-114-length-57989-cov-15.351434_pt1 | contig 57989 bp, 50 predicted proteins | sample MGYA00380158_ERZ1026856 | MGnify/ENA primary metagenome ERZ1026856 (study PRJEB33269, sample SAMEA4719794) | human gut metagenome | biome: human-associated habitat; feature: organic feature; material: feces | place: Cameroon | collected 2013-10 ... | reverse complement strand
TGATGGTAAATAACGCTGACTGGCTGATGGACTTAAATTACATTGATGTTCTCCGAGAAGTTGGCGCTCATTTCTCTGTAAACCGTATGCTCACTGCTGAGTGCTACAAACAGCGTATGGAGAAAGGCTTAAGTTTCCTGGAGTTCAACTACATGATCATGCAGAGCTACGATTTCTACACCTTATACCAGAAATACGGCTGCAACATGGAGTTCGGCGGCGATGACCAGTGGAGCAACATGTTAGGAGGTACTGAGCTGATCCGCCGTAAACTCGGAAAAGACGCTTACGCTATGACGATCAACCTTCTTTTAAATTCCGAAGGCAAAAAAATGGGAAAAACCCAGTCCGGCGCAGTATGGCTTGATCCTGAGAAAACTTCTCCATTCGACTTCTTCCAGTACTGGAGAAACGTTGCAGACTCTGACGTATTAAAATGCATCCGTATGCTGACTTTCCTTCCATTAGAGGAGATCGATGCAATGGAAAGCTGGGAAGGTGCACAGCTCAATCAGGCAAAAGAAATCCTTGCATTCGAGCTGACCAAATTAGTTCACGGGGAAGAGGAGGCAAACAAAGCAAGAGAAGCTTCCCACGCACTTTTTGCCGGTGGCGGAGATTCCGCACATATGCCAACCGTAGAGTTATCCTCTGCTGATTTTGCAGACGGCGATATGGATATCCTGTCTCTTCTCGTAAAAACAGAGCTCGCTCCATCCCGTTCCGACGCAAGACGTGCCGTAGAACAGGGCGGTGTCTCAGTTGCAGACGAGAAAGTAACCGACATCAGAACAGCTTACAATGCAGATTCCTTCGGCGCAGATGGACTTGTTGTAAAACGTGGTAAAAAGAAATTTGTGAAAGTGCTTGTGAAATAATCATGAACTATATCGTAAGAAACGCACAAATGAGCGACTATGACTCCGTCGTCCGCATCTTAAATCAAGGGCAGGCGCTTCATATAAACTGGCGTCCCGATATTTACAAACCCAATGATGCGCTTCTGCCAAAGGCAGTATTTGAGGAAATCGTAAAAGGCGATACTTTCTATATTGCAGAAAATGAAGGAAATGTGATTGGAATTTTAGAACTTATCTTCCGGCATATTGAATCTCCTGCACAGGTGACACGGGACATTGTTTTTATCGACACAATGGCGGTTGACGAACCTTACCGCGGCATGGGTGTCGGACATCTTTTCTTTGAAAAAGTAAAAGAGATAAAAGCAGAAAAAAATCTTGACGGCATTGAACTTCAGGTGAATGCAAAAAATAAAGCTGCCTATGAGATGTACCGCAGTTACGGATTTACAGAAAAATCGATTAATATGGAGTTGTTATAAAAAAAAGCGAACCCCGGAATTTTACTTTCAGGGTTCGCCTTTTTCATACATTTTTTATAAAACGAACACATAAATTATCTCTATATTTTGCAGAATGAATTTGGTCCTTCCTTTTACTGCTTTCCATCTCCGATCAAAACCTTTTTTCCCTGAAAGGCAAATCCATAATGATGAATATTTTCTTTTGGAATTCCAATGGATAACAGTTCTGCGTCATAATTTTTTTCTGTGATCTGTGCCAGTGCTGCCTCCACCGTATCTTCCAGTGTCTTCTCCTCATCCACTGCCTGTACTTTAAATTCTAAAATCATTGCCGGTCTGCCCTGCTGCTTCGGAATCAGCATGACATCATATCTTCCATAACCGCTTTCCCTGTTGGAACGCACCTCATAACAATCTCGTACTTCCACCAAAAGTCCAAGGACAAATCCATGATAAAACCGCTCCGGTCTGCTCTGTTTTGAAGCATGATTTCCCACATCAAAACTGCTGAATGTCGAAAGTGCCACATCATTCATATACAGATTCATCGCTTTGATATCACCGTCCAGCAAAGCTTTGACAAATTCATTATAATTCGACGCTGCCTCCGCAAACCATCCTTTAAACATTCCAGAAAACATACTGACCGTCTCCAGATTTGTAATGCTAAGATGATACCATGGCTCCAGAGTCATCCCTCTGTATTCCACTTCCTCTACCTTTAAATAACCACTTGCTACTAAAAGGCTCCAGACTGCACATTCATCCTGCTCCAACTGACAAAATACAATTTGTTCGTCAAAATTTACTGTAATCTGTCCCCCCTGCAGCAGGCACTCCATCTGCTTTTTCATATTGGCGGACGCCGTCTGCAACAGTTTACTGATAAGTCCATTAGAACTTGTGGACGCCCAATATGGTTTTAATTTCTTTTCTTTCAGATAATTGGTAATTGACCACGGATTATAAATATCTTTCTCCGTACCAAAAGTAAATCCGTCATACCATTTTTTTACCACATATTTTTTATCTGCCATTCCAAATGCTTCTAACGCTTCAAATACTTCTTTTTCTGTAAATCCAAAGCAGTCTGCATACTGCTCCGATGTGGTTGTGATGACAACCAGATTGTTCAGATCCGAAAAAACGGATTCTTTGGAAACGCGGGTAATCCCTGTCATGACTGCTCTCTCCAGATACGGATTGGTCTTAAAAGCCGCATTAAACAGACTTCTCATAAATCCGGTAAACTTCTCCCAGTAACCATGAACATACGCCTCCTGCATCGGAGTATCATATTCATCGAGCAGGATCAAAACATTTTTTCCATAATATAATTTCAGATAATAGGATAACTCTTTGAGTGCATCCTGCGCTGTTACATCATCCATTTTTTCCGTAACAGACAACATTCTGTTCTTCTCATTTTCCGTAAAACACTCCTGTTCCAGCAAATATCTGTGCTGCCTGTACACATCTACTATAATATTTTTAATCTTCTGGACAGCATCTTTATAATTATTCTGTTTTACATCTGCAAAACTGACTGAGATAACCGGATAAGTTCCCTGAAGTTTCCGGTATTTTTCATTTTTCCAGATGGATAATCCATCAAAAAACTGTCCACAATCTTCATACTGTCTGGAAAAGAAATAATTTAACATACTCATATTGAGCGTTTTTCCAAATCGTCTGGGACGGGTGATCAGTGTGATATCATCTGCACTTTCCCACCACTGCCTGATAAAATCTGTCTTATCAATATAAAAGTAATTATTTTTTCTTAAATATAAAAAATCCTGCTTTCCAATACTGATAACCTGCGCCATATCAATCTTTGTCCTTCCAAGTTTTATGGTCTATCATTCCACAATTTCTTCGATCATACATTCATGCTCTTTTGTTTTTCTATCATAATTGACACCGACAAGCAGCAGATTTCCACGATACTCTTCCAGACTCCTGCAATACTCATTTCGTTTTATCTGCCCGATTGCTCCATCTGCAGTCTTATCCCATTTCAGTTCAACCACTAACGCCGGTTTTTCCGGGAATTTCTTCCGAGGCAGGAACACAAGATCCGCAAAACCTTTTCCACCCGGAAATTCACGATGAACGGTATAGAAGTTTCTGGCTGCATAAAGCGCAAGTGAAATTGTGTAGCTCAGTGCATTCTCGTCATTATACTGAATATGCGATGTCTCAAAATGCGCCTGTCTCACCGCTTCTGCCACCTGTTTTGGACGTTTCTGCCAGATTGCCTCCAACGTGTCCGCTGAGTTTTTCAATGCTCTGGAAACTTCTCCCCAATCCGAAGCTGACACACTGTTTACATATTCTGCCCGCACTTCATTATTGGGAATATGCACCATTTTATTATCATAATCATACGCTACATAGCCAAGATGAATCAAAAGCGTCAGAACATCATCTTCCGTGTGGAAAGTTGACATATCATTTGTAAAACTTCCGATATTCACCGGAACACTGTTTCCGGCGATCATGCTCAAGACATCATCTCTTAATCCCTCGAAATTCATGTCAATATAAATCTGCAGTGCCTCAAATGTTTCTGTCTGATTCCAGTAATTTCCTATTTTCCCAAGACGCATACAGTTCACGACAGAACGTGGGCTGTAAATGGACAATGCTTTTTCAAACGAATATCCGTCATACCAGCTTTTCACTTCTTCCATATCCATATTATATTGTTTACATAACTCTTTTACCTCTTCTTCTGTAAAACCAACATAACAAGCCAATGGTCCCGGATCGATCATGGAAAATTCGTCAAACATATTTAATGCCGAATGTGTTCCATATTTTTTAATAGGAAGGATTCCCGTCATATAAGCAAGATGGATATACGCCTTATCCTTTAATAAATCCCGCAGAAAATCCAGATATTTTTCCTGTGCTCTTTTATCTGTCTTGTATTCCCTGAAAATACAGTCCCATTCATCTATGATGATCACAAATGTCTGTTTTTTCTGTGCATACACGTCCTGCATGCACAAAGTCAGATCTTCTACGTCAAAATAATCCACATCCGGATATTCACTCTTTAATTCCCGGATGATAAGTTTCTGACATCTTTCCACCAGTTCCTGTACGTTATTGCTCCGGCTCAACATTTCCTGCATGTTGATGAGAATCGTATTATACTGATTGAGATATTTTTCAAAAGTATCACTTTCCGCTATTTCAAATGCCTCAAATAATTTTCTTGTTTCGCAGCCCCGGCTGTAATAAGCCGCAAGCATATTTGCAGCGATGGATTTTCCAAAACGTCTTGGACGGCTGATACAGATATATTTCTGCATGGTATGCAGGACGGAATTGGTATAATTCAACAAACCAGTTTTATCTATATAAATATCTGAATTGACTGCCTCTTCGAATCTGCTGCTATCCGGATTCAAATAAATTCCCATCTGCACACCTCCTGCCTTATATCCGATCAAAAACTACTCTTATTATATCTGTCTTCGGATCTGTTTACAAGGAATTGCATCAATCTTTTCACTCCTTCTTCCCGGTATCCACCCGGCGGAAGTTATTGAAATCATTCACGACTTCCCGGACACACCAGACCAGTGTATCGAATGCGCCCGCCTCGTACAGATTAATCAAAATCATTCCGATTGGGATTGCAAGGATCATACCGACCACGCTGCTCACGCGGTAACCAATGAACATGAATAACAGCGATGCAAACGGATCAAGTCCTACGGAATCGCCGATCAGCTTCGGCTGTACGATCTGGTGCACGACAAGGGAAACCACATATAAAACGATCATGCCGACCGCCATCTTGTAATCTCCGGTAAAAAGTTTGATAACCGCCCACGGACAGAGCACTGTTCCCGTTCCAAACACCGGAAGCATATCCAGAAACGCAATGCCAAAGGCGATCAGCCATGCAAAATCTACCCGGAGGATCAAAAGACCGGTCAGAAGAATGATATAAATAACGCCCATGATTTTAAACTGTGCTTTAAAGTAGCCTCCTACCGCATGCACAAGCTGTTTATAGATACGTTCTGTTTTTGCAAGGAATCCGGCAGATAAATGTTTCTCCACCCCGGTGATCAGTTTGTCTTTATCTGCAATAAAAAAATATGCTGCAAGCAGTCCTACGACTATGCCAACGATCAGATCCGGCAGGCTTTTGGCAAATTCTCCGATTGCCCCAAGCGTTGCAGAATCTGAGCTGGACACAAAATTTGCCAAAAAATCCTGAATTGCAGTTCCAATGGAACTTAAATCCACATTCTGTGTAAACGGCAGTTTTTCCAGCAGCTGCTGTAACTGATCTATCGCCTCGGAAAATTCTGTTCCGGCATTGGCAGACATCGTCGGCAGATACGCCATAAATGCGCCGATTCCTTTTGCAAGAATCGCCCCTGCGCCATAGCAGACCAACACTACCAGTCCGATAACCAGCACGATCATGATGACCGAACCATATTTCCGGTTAATTTTGATCCGTTTCTCCAGAAACTTCACCATCGGATTTGCAATCATCGCAAAAATCATTCCCACCACAAACGGCATAAAATAGATCAGCAATTTGGGAAGAAATGCGAACACAAAAATCAACAAAAACACTGCCCAAAGCAGATTGCATGCAATTTTTAAATATTTTGTCCTGAAATTGCTCATAACTTCTCTTTTTCCTCTCGATCAAAAAAACTTTTCCATAGATAATTTTTTATAGATTATTTTCCATAAATTGCCTTCTATTTTAACATATTCTTTTTTTGAAAAAAATATATTCCAAAATCTTTTATACTTTCTTTACCAAATCTTTATTTTTCCGCCATAAGAGCTGCTCCGTGTCCTACAAATAGAGTTTAAATCTTCTTTTTTACAAGAAAATGGTTTGCAGCCGTAACCCCGGCTCCTGCCAACAAAAGAAAATAGAAATTCAGTCCCCTGCTGATCAGCATGGATGGGATCAGACTGCCCTTAGAAAATACCGGTGCAAAGACTGACCGATACATCAGTTCGGTGATTCCCTGCGCTCCCGGCAGCGGAAGCATATCCACCGCAATGTAGACCGATGCCTGTAATAGAACTACCTCCTGTATGGAAGTCCCCGCCTGTCCAAGTCCGAGATATACCATATAAGTAAGCAGAAATACACTGCACCTCTGCAAAAACGTCACGACGATGACCACTATTAATTTTCCCGGATGCTGCTTCAGCCAATCCACGGCATTTCTATAGTTTCCCGTAAATGTCCGCACCTTATCCATACGCTGTGGGTTTGCTTTCCAGATGCCGAGCCGGATGCACTGCTTTTCCACCCACGCCCCGGCAGCGATCATCCACTGTGGAAAAAGCATCGCCGCAACCACGACTGCAACCACGATTGTATTCAGTGCAAGCCCCAGTAAATATAATGGAAAAAAAGAATGAAGCTCTGTTTTCAATGCGCCGCCGCAAAAAAGTAACATTCCGGCACCTAAAACCACCAGCACAAATTTATAAATCACTGCCACCGTCATAAGCACTACGGTGCTCTCAGAACCTTTGTTTCCGTCTTTGTTCATATAGTAAAGCTGCACCGGCTGTCCGCCTGTCGCGGACGGTGTGATGCCCGAATAAAAAAATCCAATAAATGAATATTGGATACAACGCCACAGAGAACATACCTTTTCTTTTCCAGCAGTACAGAGAGCAGTTGTCTGACGGTCTGTTTTTTTCCGCATGGATGTGAGCAGATACCAGATCATGCCGCCCTCCGCGCAGACAAAAAATAACGCCAGTCCTGCCGCTGCCATCAGGTACGGAACTGACATATTTTTTACTGCCTGATAAATTTCTGACAGATTCTGTCCGTGGAGTAACGTATAAAAAGTCAAAAACATAATCCCAAGAAACAGGACTGTCTGCAAGATTTTCTTTTTCATATCGCAACCAACTCTCTCAAACTTCCTTCAAAAATCCGTTTCCGTCCAAATTTTTCCATGAAATCCTTCGGTGTCACAAGGGAAAAATGTTTTTCCCAACGACAAACGCCGTACTCCTCCAATACGCGTGCCACATAGGATGAACAGGTGTAATGGTTCTCCTGGTAAAATGGAATGTTCCACAAAATAAAGGGTAATCCTGCAACTGCATAATGATAATGAAACCTTTCCTGCATAGCCAGACGCAGTTCCTGACGGATTGCCTCCTTTTGCGCCGGCGAGCACTCAATACTGCACACCATATAATCGGCAGTCGGAAACACCGTTAAAATTTTTCTTTTATCCTCTTTTTCAAATCCTGCAAACAGCGGAACAGCAGGATTTCTGCGCCCTACACTGTATGCCTCCTCGAGTTCCGCATCCATCGAAAGAACCACATGGATGTACTTCTGTTTGATAACCTGCCGTATCATTCCGGCAAATAATCCCGGTGTATCTACAAATGCAATATAAATCTGTGCCATATCTTTATCCCTCTGTACTTTTTTCTTATCACTGGAACTGATAAATTTTTCTTGCCATGCGGTAGCCGCCGACTGTGATTTTTCCACCTAATCTTCCCGGCAGATAAGTAAGACCGCTTAAGGTAGAACATCTTAACCGGTAATAAAGTATCCTGTCATAATCCTTCACCTGCTCCCACATCCTTTTACGTTTCTGGAACGCCTCCTCTGTTTTGATCAGAAGAAGATGGATTGAAGAAATGGACAACATGATTGAAATATTGCGCATCATGTAAACCGCCAGTTTTGGATACATTTTTTTCACTTCTCTTAAATCCACACTTTTTGCAACAAGCTCTGTCACGCGGATCTGCTGGTCGATCCGCTTCATCAGGACTTTCTCGTTGACCGACTGATCTTCCCTTCCGAGGTAATAATGATACAGGTCAATATCCATGTAGTAGAGATTCTTCGCATACGGAAGCGGCTGATAGGAAAACAGGTTATCCACATAAAACGTGTGTTCCGGCAGTTTTACCCCCGACTGTCTCAATACTTTCGTCTGAAACATAAGTGCATGCATAATCAAATACTGCGATGGATGAAAATGTCCGATTGTGTTCCAGCTGCACATTTTTTCAGTTGGAAATACATTTCTGTAATTCATCGGTTTCTGGATTCCCTCATCCAGATGATCGTACACATAATTACAGATGATCAGATCTGGGAACTGTGCAACTTCAAAACTTTTTATTTTATCTAACAGTTTCAGATAGGCATCACGGTCGAACCAGTCGTCGGAATCCACGACTTTATAATAAAGTCCATGCGCCAGCTCCAGCCCTTTGTTCACACCGGAACCATGACCGCCGTTTGGCTTATGTACCGCTTTTACAATGTTTGGATAAAGCATTTCGTATTCATCTGCGATCGCGCCTGTCCGGTCGGAAGAACCATCATCGATAATGAGGATCTCGACATCCTCGCCGCCCACCAAAAGTGAATCCACACATCTTCGCATATAATTTTCTGAATTGTAACATGGGATTGTAAATGTGATATATTTCATTTGGAATGACCTCCGCTATACTCTGCAACTTTTTTTATTGTTACCGAGTATAACGGTTCATTCTTAAAATACACATGGATAATTCTAAAGAAAAGGTAAAGATTACCTATATAAAATGTTAAATCTTCAATAATTCGATCATAAACAGCCAGACCAGACCATAATAAGTGACCACTGCCACCAGATCATTCACGGTTGTGATAAGTGGTCCTGATGCGACTGCCGGATCGACTTTGATCTTATGGAAAAGCAGTGGGATCGTTGTTCCGACAAGGCTCGAGATCACCATCGCAAGCATTAAGGAAACTCCCACACAACCTGAGATCAAAAACGAATAGGAAAGCGCATTTCCTTTTATGAAACACACATAAAGCCCGATAAATACAAATGCCATAATTCCAAGAAACAGTCCATTTGCAAAACCAATGCGCATCTCTTTCAAAATCAGTCCAAATTTATCTTTCCGGTTTAAATTTTCATCCATCAGCACACGGATTGTCACCGCAAGCGACTGGGTTCCAACATTTCCTGCCATATCTAAAATCAATGACTGGAAACACATCACAATCGGGATCACTGCAACGACCGTCTCAAAAATTCCGACAACCGAAGATACCACCATTCCCAAAAACAACAGGATGATCAGCCAAGGGAGACGTTTTTTCATGCTCTGAAACGTTGTCTCCTCCAAATCTTCTTCCGCGGTAAGACCTGCCAACTTCGCATAGTCCTCTCCCATCTCTTCATCCACGGCTTCCACAATGTCATAAGCTGTGATGACTCCTAAGATTTTTCCTTCCTCTGACAATACCGGAATGGAATCCTCTGCGTAGTCTTTTAACCGTTCGATACACTCACTGATTTTCTCATGTGCTCCCACATACGGATAGGAAGTCGAGATCAGATCGTCCAGATCCTGATAATCTCTTGCCACGATCAGGTCTTTTAAATCGATTGCTCCATAATACTGCTCATTTTCATCTACTACATAGATTGTTGAGATATTATCATTCTCTCCCGCCTGACGGATCAGCTCATGCGTTGCCTGACGGATGTTCAGATTCTTTCCTATGACGATAAAATTCGTTGTCATTTTGCTACCGATCTCATCATCTTCATAAGATAAAATCAATTTTACATCTTTTTCCGCATCATCATCCAGCAGATTGACGATCCTGGTCTTAGTGTCCGCATCCAGATTCTCCAGAACATCGACCGCATCATCGGAATCCATCTCCGAAATGACTCTGGCAGCATTTTCCAGGTTGATCTCCTGCAAATACTCTGCCGCATCCTCGGTATAGGAAAGGATTTCCGCAATATACTCCTCTCCAAGCAACGGATAGAGTTTTTTTCTTTCCTCCGGTGTCATCTGCTCCATTGCATCCGCAATGTCGCTCTCATGATAATCGGAGATTTTTTCGAGCAATTCTTCTTTTCCAAGATTGCTCCGGAATAATGTTAATAATTCTTCTACATAAATCGGTTCTTTTAATACTTCTTTTTGCATTTCTGCCTCCTGTTCTCCCTGAAAAAAGGGCATAAAAAACCACCGCTTTACTTCCAAGCAGCATGTGTAAGTTCCTGCTGTTATAGTTCATGACAATAGATTGTCCGCGAAGCGTGCACTCTATTGTATAGGCATGTAAACCGGTGGTTTCAGAAGGCATATTCTATTATCACAGAGGTCAGACGCCCACAGACATCTGCCCTGTGCCAAAGCATTCAGAAAATCCATCGGTTTTGTTCTTTCGCCCCGCACTATCACAACTGTCCATGAATGTCACCTCCTAAAAATAGTCTCAAAATTTCCATTGCTATTATATAATCGCGACCGGAAAGGGTCAAGTTTTATCTTCTACAAATTTTGAAGCCATGTCTGCACAAGAGGGAGCCAGCTCTGACACTCCTTTTGCACACCATAGCCCTCTGCATTGGCTGCCAGTTCATCACAGGTCGACAGCCCGTGTCCTCCGACCGGATACATATGAAATTCGACCGGAATATCGTACTTTTTCATTGCCGAGATCAGCAGCAGGGCATTTTCCACCGGAACTGTGTCATCTGTATAAGTATGCCAGATAAACGCTTTCGGCGTATGCTCTGTCACCTGCTTTTCGAGTGACACACGCTCCAACATCTCCCCGGTATACTGCCCGCACAGCAGATTTTCAAAAGAACCACGGTGCGCATACTCCCCGGAAGTGATGACCGGATAGCACAAGATCATGCCTGCAGGACGCAGCTGTCCGTTCGGCACACCCACTTTTTCAGAAAGCCATGCCTCATGCCAGAACATACCGAGACTCGCCGCAAGATGTCCTCCCGCAGAACAACCCTGAATCACGATTTTCTCCTCGTTGACCTGCCACTCTTGTGCATGTTCATGGATGAGTTTCATAGCGGTCGCCGCCTCAAGCAGAGACGTCGGATATCCTGCCGGTGCACAGGAATACCTTAAAATTGCAACATGATATCCCATTGCAAGAAAACGCACTGCCAGAGGGTCTGCCTCCCGGTCGGATGTCCAGTGATAACCGCCTCCCGGGCACAGTAAGATCATCGGACGTTTGTTCATCAGAAGTTCCGGGCTTGTCTCCTGAATGTATACCGTCATTTTCGTGTCCGGCATAGAGCCTTCCACCTGAATTTTAAATGTCTCCATTCTCATGGTGATTTCTCCTTTTTAATGGTACTTTCTCCTTTTTTACACGAAAGGTGCAAAAAATCTCTTTTCTGCACCTTAACCTCATCTGCTCTTACTCATTCTATCGATTTTTCATAAATGCTTCGATCTCGTCCGGATCGCGGATAATTGCCTCAGAGAGACACTCACATCCGTTCTCTGTGATCAGAAGATCATCCTCGATACGGATTCCAATCTCCCATTCGTCAATGTAAAGTCCCGGTTCATCAGTAATGATGGCACCCGGTTGTAATGTGTCATTGCAAGCCGCTGTGACATCATGCACATCAATTCCAAGATGATGGGATACGCCATGCATATAATAAGTATCGATCTCGTCCTCTTTTTCGATCAGACCGAGTTTCATGCAGCCTGCTGCAAGCACTTTCTTTGCAATCTCATTTAACTCTTTTAACGTCATGCCCGGTTTTGCAGTCTTTGCAACCTCACGGTTTGCAGCTAAAACAATGTCGTAAACCTGTCTCTGACGCTCTGTGTATGTTCCGTTTACCGGATAAGTTCTTGTGATATCTGCGCAGTATCCGCGGTATTTTGCACCGAGATCCATCAGCAGTAAAGAACCATCCTCACAAATGTCAAGGTTTGTGTCGTAGTGAAGCATGGTTCCGTTTGCACCGCTTCCTGCGATGGTAGGGAATGCAGTTCCCTCCGCTCCGTTATAACGGATCATGTATTCAAAATCAGCCTGTGCCTGATATTCTGCCATTCCCGGTTCTAAATGTTTCATCACATACTGCAAAGCTTTATCGGTAATGCCGATCGCCTCCCGCACAAGTGCTACTTCATCCCCGTCTTTTTGCATACGCAGTTCTGCGATCACCTGCGAAATATTTTTCACTGCATGTCCCGGATATTTTTCTGCAAATTCTTTTGCTTTGATCATATTGTAATCCGGCATGTCCTCAATCTGGTATCTGTAGCAGTCAAAATACAGGCTGTCGATATCTTCCCTTGCCATCATACGGTCCACAGCACCCTCAAACGAATCTAAAAACTGCACATTGTCGATACCGGAGATCTCTTTTGCCTCATCCACAGTCACTTTTCTTCCGTACCAGCGCTCCTGTGTCGGGTCTGCCTCTTCAATAAATAAAATCACCTGCTCCTCTTTCAATGTCTTTTTCATCAAAAGAATCATATGGTCTCTTCTCAATCCTGTCAGGTAAAAAAAGTTTCTGTTAGCCTCAAATGGTGCATATTCATCTGCACTCACATGACTCTCAATCCCGGAAAATAAGATCAGAGCGGACTGCTTCTCCATTTTCTCAAAAATCTGTTTTCTTCTCTCTGCAAAATTCATGGTTGTTCTCCTCTTTTTTCAATCATCTATCGGCAGAAATTTAAATCATATTTTCTGCCATAATAAAGGCAGGTTCTTTCATCTCTGAAAAAGCCTGCCCGAAAAACTTATTGGTTATCCCTTATGCCTCTGCGCTCATCTGGATTCTCGTCGTGATCTCTTTTACTTCAGCCATCAAAGCAGAATACATCTCCATCTCGATTCCAACCGGCGACATATGCGGATGCTCCTGTTTCATGCGGTATGCCTGTACCAGTAAACTTCTCTTCACATCTTCAAGTTCTAAAAGCTGTTCTCTGCTCATAACCAATCTCCCATATAACATATTTTCATTTGCAGCGCACTATATCTCGTACGTGCGCCTCAACTATAATAGCATATATGGTAGATTTTAGCGCATGAAATTCATCGGCAAAAGTAACAATATTTTTTCTGACATTTGGCACATTTGTCTATTGCATGAAAAAATTTCATCACTTTTTACAATTGCATTAGCGTTTGCAGTGCCTCATTTTCTACAATACATTTTCCGTGTTCTTTTATAAATGCAATTTGTCCGACCTCAGCATAACGGCAATTGTTATATTCTACAATTGTAAACGCAAATGGCCGTAATTCTTCCCTTGAAAAATGGATCAGATCCATCACAAGATAGTATTTTTGCCGGAATTTATAAAGACTGCTTGTAGGCATTTTTTCTGTAAATGGTGCCAGACGGATCAATCGCAGCATTTCATCCAGACTGGAAAACTCCAGACTAAACGGAACCGATGTCTCAAAAATTTCATTGTCCTCTTTCTGCTCAGTACCATTTGCATCTTCTGTCTCTGTCTTTTTTGCATCCTGGCTGTGCTTTGCCTTATATTTTTCGAGGAAATCATCGATAGCACTCTGTTTTTCCTCTTTATTCATCTGCCGAAATTCTGATAATTTTTCCGGTGCAAGCTGGTTCATCAGCTGTCCGACCGTATCCACAAGATTCTTAAAACTCATCTCGGAATCTCCGCCAAACGTGATTGCCATGCTGTGATCCTGCAAAAGTTCTGCCTTCACTACCGGTGAAATATTCTGCATACTGATATTGCCCTGCTCCTCTACCAGTTCCACCACCGCACGCATAAACTCCTGCGTCACCTCGGTATTTCCAATAATCTCATCAATATTGTATCCCATTTCACGGATTTCTTCTTCAGACAGTGCGCATCTGATCTTATTTTCACCTAATCTCTCAATTTCCATATGTATTACCTTCTAAGCATCTTTCCGATGCTTTGCATTCTGGGAATGCTGTTTCTTCTTATAAAGAATATGTTGTTATTTTCACAGCTATTATCCTATTTTTTTGTACATTTGTAAATAGGGTTTCGTTTCCACATATCTGCCACAAAATAAGTCAATGCTGTCCATGTATACACAGAATAGAAAATGCCGTACTCATCAACGCCGTCCTTTAAAATTTTCTGCGCCTGCTCTTTTGTCAGAAAAGAAAAGCCGTCAAAACATTCACTTCCCTCTGCACCGTCCTGTGACATACCTGTCAGAGTATCCTGGTTCAACACGATTTTCACAAGTGCGTTGCTCTCATCCGTCATTCCCGGTGTGCTGAAAAGGCATGGATTGATCACTTCCAGTTCATCTGTATCCAAAACCACAATTCCGGTCTCTTCTTTCAGTTCTCTTTTCGCAGTCACAAGCAATGGTTCCTCTTCCACCTTATCCGCCGGATCGATCAGTCCCGCCGGGACACTCAGCAAAAATTGTCCTGCCGGATACCGGAATTCACGGTTCAGCAGGAGCTTCGGCTCACCTTTGGATGGATTCCAGATCGTAATGCAGCTCACCGCATCCGGAAGCATATTTTGAAATTCTTCCGTAGACTTCACTGCCACAAGATCATCTGCGCTCCGTCTTGTTGCATTATAGTAATGTCTGCCCTCGGCATACTGAAGATCAAATACTTTGATAAACTTTGTTTCCAATAGAGTTTTTATATTCTGTTTTTTGATTGTTGGACGCATGGCAGACTCCTTTCTTATTCACAATTATTTACACCCGATAGCGGTTCAGGCAGGAATAAATTTCCTGAATTCTTGGGATCGCGTAACCACCGGAGATAACGCCATGCTCTGCGGCAAATACCATTCCTTCCTGCTCTAACTTTTGTTCTAACCACTGTACCGTTTCTGAAATGGTACGCTTTCCATCCACCAGATGTTCCACTGCATATTTCAAAAGCAGTCCCAGCGCCGCCGTCTGCTCACTGTCAATCAATTGCTCGATATAGCGCAGATCGACATTCTGTTTTCCAAGCATAAAGCCATCCACACCAAGCGTCTTTACCTTCAAGCGCTCCGGCTCGCCTTTTTTCACTTCTCCGCTCCGGTAGTCCCTGCGTTTTACCGCTCCATTCCTGTCCTTTTCCATGACACGGTGGCTGTCCGGTAAAACAAATGGTTTTGTTGTCTCCTGCGCAATCGGAAATTGTCCACACAGTTCCTTCGCTTTCTCTGTGATATCCACAGGTTCGTACTGATCCATCTGGATCACAGTGTCTGCAATGTGGAAAAATGCCCCTGAACTTCCCGCAACCAGAATGGTGGAAATTCCTGCTTTTTCATACAGATCCCTTGCTCTGGACAAAAACGGTGTGATCGGCTCTTTGTCCGGACTTACTACTTTCTGCATAAAGGCATCCCGCACCATAAAATTGGTTGCTGAAGTATCCTCATCCAACAAAAGCAGTCTGCTGCCAGCCTCAATCGCTTCCACGATTCCAGTCGCCTGGGACGTGCTTCCGCTCGCATCCGCCGTCGAAAAATCTTTTGTATCACTGCCGTTTGGAAGATCATTGATAAACATGGAAATATCTACATTTTTGATAAATCTTCCATCCTCGGAACGAAGTTTCTGAGCCGTTTCATCTGCGATCACATACTCCCTGCCATCTCCGGCAATGTGATTGTATATACCTAATTCCAATGCATTTAAAAGCGTAGATTTTCCATGATAACCCCCACCTACGATCAGAGTGATTCCCTTTGGAATTCCCATTCCTGTAATCTTGCCCCGATGTGGCAGTTCCAATGTCACACGCAATGTTTCCGGAGAAACAAATTTTACAGACTGCTTCATAGGTCTGGAGGAGATTCCGCTCTCCCTCGGCAAAACAGAACCATCTGCAACAAACGCAACAAGTCCAAGTTCTGGCAGTTTCTCACGGATTGCCTGCTGATCTTCTGCCAGCTCCACAGCCTCTTTTACTTTTTGTGCGTTCAGATTTTTATAATAAAAAGACTGCTCCACACACTGTGGAAGATATTCAAATAAGATTTTTTCGAGTTCTTTTGCATTGATCGTTCTTCCGTTTGCAGGAAAACCTACTGCAAATCTGGCTGTGATCTCTTTTTCACTGACTTCACATGCTGTCCTCTGCAACACTTCCTGTCCGCAGTGTGTCACCGAGATCAGCCCGCTTTTCCCGGAGCCCTTCGCTTTAAAGGTAAACTGATTCACTTTTGCTGCAAAATTGCGAAGCAGTTCATCCGCCAACGCGGTTCTTGTCAGCTTATCTTTCATTGCAAATGCCGGAAATCCGGCTGCCTTCGTATCCACCGTCACCCTCACATCCGACGGCGCCGCAAACGGATCGCCCTGCACATGGTCAATGGACATTATGTATTTTGGAAACTGATAACTTCCGCGTAAGGATTTGTATAACGGGTAACTTTTATGGTCTATGGTTTTCAATTGTGATTGTAGGTCGTTGTATGATTGCATGGAGACTCCTTTTTGTATTGTGTTTTTATGAAATTTTATTGATAACTTCTATTTTTGAAGTAAGCTTTTATCCATTGTCCTGCTTCACTTAAATCTTCTTCTGTCCAATCAGAAATTTTTGTGCTATTTGCTCTAAATACACTGCTGCTCTCATCTTTATTTGCCAAATTCCAACACATAAAGCTTATCTGATACTTGTTTAATAAATCCAACCATTTCGTAGTAGATTCAAAGTCATTCGCACCATTTCCTGAAGCATCACACATCCCAAACTCACTCACAAAAATTGGCAGACCATTTTGTGCATAGCTTTCCAGCCGATTGCGCAAATCATCCTTATGTGTTCTTGCATAAAAATGTAAAGTATACATAACATTTTTATCTTCTAATGGCGACTCTGCCGCTTTATCAATCTCCTGACTCCATGTCGGAGTTCCTACCAGAATTACCGCATCCGGTCTTTTTTCTCTAATGGCTGGAATTACTTCCTCTGCATACGCTTTGATACTTTCCCATGAAGTACCACCATTTGGCTCATTACAAATCTCATAAAGCACATTGTCATTATTAGCAAAAGTCTCTGCCATCTCTTTAAAGAAAGCGATTGCCTCATCTTTATTCTGATTTGGATCACCATCACTTAAAATGTGCCAGTCCACAATCACATACATTCCTAAATCTGTTGCATAGGAAACTCCATCCTTAACAAGCTGTTTTAATTGCTCTTTATCTCCGCCAGAACAATATCCTCCATTTTCCGCCGTATACATTGCCAGACGTATGCAATTTGTATTCCAATCATCCCGAAGTGTACGAAAAGCATCCGAATTCACATATTGCGGAAACCATGCAATTCCATGCGTAGACATTCCATAAAGCTGCACTACATCGCCATGCTGATCGGTCAACTTTCCATTTTCTACATGCAATGCGCCATGCATTTCAAAAGGAGATACCTTCTCTGTGTTTTCATTTTTTTCTGTATCCTGGATTTTTTCTGTATTCTGGATCTTTTCTGTATCCTGCATTTTTTCTGTTTCTATATTTTCGCTATTCTCCTGCATTTGTGCTTCTGATACCTCACTTTCAGTTTGATTCGCTGTGTTTTGTTGGCTGCATCCTGATAGCATACTGATTAGCAATAATGCCAGCAATGCATAACTTCCCACTTTTTTCATATATGGCATTCTCCTATAAACAATGATAATTATTATCTTTTCGCCAAGCTACTGCCCTATTATTCTCAACTATCGAATAATACTTACTCATCCTTCCAAATTGTAAATGTGTACCGTCTCTGACAAATTACGTCATTTGACTGAAAACTATGTAAAAGCATCAAATAAGATTTCTTTATAATATCTATGATATCATATAAATAGCTTTATTTGACAGATATTTTTTAACGTCAAAGTATGTTAATTAACAACATAAGAAAAAGTCCTACCTGTCCTATTAGAAATACAATCCACGCTCCTACAAGAGGAGCGACTGCATCCTGTATCATCTGGTCCACCTGCTTTCCTATTTCAATCCACGCTCCTACAAGAGGAGCGACGATCTGGAACTTCCGGTGTAATCGTAGAGAGTATTATTTCAATCCACGCTCCTACAAGAGGAGCGACTTTTACCTTGTATTTTCCAAGTGGCAGCTCCATTATTTCAATCCACGCTCCTACAAGAGGAGCGACGCTGCTTGCACTGCTGATTAACGAAGGAGCGGAAATTTCAATCCACGCTCCTACAAGAGGAGCGACACGGGATTAGTAGAAGCCCTGCCCGTCCTTATAATTTCAATCCACGCTCCTACAAGAGGAGCGACTCTACGCAAAAGACACCAGCTACAAAGCGCAGCAATTTCAATCCACGCTCCTACAAGAGGAGCGACATTTCCTACTATGGTTATGTCCCTGGCTTCGTAGCATTTCAATCCACGCTCCTACAAGAGGAGCGACAGCCACAGCCCTGGCAGGGCTTACGGTAGCTGGTGATTTCAATCCACGCTCCTACAAGAGGAGCGACGCCACAGCCCTGGCAGGGCTTACGGTAGCTGGTGATTTCAATCCACGCTCCTACAAGAGGAGCGACTACAAGGGCAAGGATTTAACCAGCGGCAACAGTATTTCAATCCACGCTCCTACAAGAGGAGCGACCCCGTCAGCGCTTCTATGCGCCCATGTGGCATAAAATTTCAATCCACGCTCCTACAAGAGGAGCGACTGCTGGAACTTATACAAAAGGTACGGGATATACTATTTCAATCCACGCTCCTACAAGAGGAGCGACAACGGCGTATTTTACAGTAGCGCCGACAAGCTATTTCAATCCACGCTCCTACAAGAGGAGCGACAGCAAAAATGCACAATATTCCTTATACTTATCTGTAATAATTATTGCATAGTATCTATAAAACTTCATCAACACTGCAATAATTATTTCATGTAACACAAAAAATATTGTATTTCCCGGTGCGAATCATCTGTTTTTTGATGTTCGCTTATGATCCGCACCATTTTAAAATATCAGCGTATTTTCTACTGATATTCCTTTTTTTACACCCAGACATTCTATTTTCTGTTTTTGTTTATCGTTTAAATAATAAATACGAATGCTGTCTTTTTCTTCGTCTATAATTTCCTGTAGTTTTCCTTTCAGCATGCGACACTGGGCACCATCTACAATACATTCAAAAACAGAATTTTGTACTCGTACTCCATAGTTTACACATTGTTTTGCTACTTTACGAAGTCTGCTCTTTCCTGCTTCATTTTCTGTATTAACATCATATGTAATCAATACAAGCAAAATATCACCTCTATTTCCACAAAAATGGCGGATATGCATCAATGTCTCCACGTAAATATCTTGCCAAAAACATTGCCTGCATATAAGGAACCATTCCCCACTGAATCTTTTCTTTTAAATATGGATGTATTATCTGTTCCTGTTTTCGCTTCTGCCATTCGTCAAGCACTCTCTTTCTGGCATCATCTGTCAATAAGATTGCTCCATCTTCTTTTTCTATAAAATCTGTTTTGCCCACCATCCTTTTATTAATAAGACGCAAAACAAAACGATCAGCCAGCGCAGGACGAAGTTCTTCCATCATATCCAATGCCAGTGAATATCTTCCAGGTCTATCTCCATGTAAAAATCCGACACATGGATCCAGTCCAACTGTTTCTAACGATGCTGCCATCATGCTTGTTAATAGTGTATATACAAATGATAATAATGCATTTACCCTGTCCAGAGGTGGTCTTCTGTTTCTCTCATGAAAATAGAAATCTTCTTTTTGCTGTAAAATCAATTCATCAAAAACAGAAAAATACTGTGACGCAAGTTCACCCTCTATTCCCCTGAGTTGATCTTTGTTGTTACTGATTCTGATATCAGGTATTTTATCCCGAAGCCTCTCTGAAACAATTTTTAATTTATCTGCATCTGTCTGTAGTGAATGATCTCTTATGGTACGTTCAATTACCCATCGTCCATTATAAACTTTTCCGACAATAGTATTGCGTGCAATCTTTAGGCTTTCCTGCTCGTCTGCTGCAACTTCATACTGTTTCTTCCTCAGAAGCACATTTCCTTTTGTCTTTCCTTCTACCCTTGCCAGGAATGAGCCGGACGGCGTCAAAAATACAATTGAAATATTATTATCTGCACATTTTCCCATCAACGCCGGACTGGCTCCTGCTCTGCTAAACGTTACAATCATTTCAAGATTATGAAGTGGCATTCTTCCAAGCTCTGCACCTTCCTCTTTAATCACCACATTTTCTCCATCCAGAGATAAATATTTATTCTCGGATGTGATATAGAGAGTATTCAACAATTTTTTCATGTGTTATCCTCCAAATCTTCTGCCAATATATTATTCATGTATGTTTCAACATTTCCCGTTTTTTCCAGTTCCGGCAGACACAAATCTTTTAAAGAACACACATAACATGCTTTCTTCTTTTTTGCTTTTGGTGTATAACCTCTTTCATAATATTGATGCATTTCATCAAACATATCTTTTACGTTCTGCTTGATACCCTCTGTAATCTGAATATTAACACGATGCTTTATCTCTCCATAATACAATGCGCCCTGTGTAATTGTACAATCCAACATTTCTTCCAGACACATGGCCTGTGCAGCTACCTGCAGGATATCCGCATCATGATCTTTTGGTTGTCCTCTTTTATATTCTATCGGTAATGGCGTATATTTCCCACCAAATGTACGTATCAATGTACCAGACTCATCTGCATGAAATTCCACAATATCACAAATCCCACTCACACCCATTATTCGTGAGAAAACCGGCATTCCACGAGAAATGATGATATCTTTTCTTTTCTCGTGGGATGCCCCATTATGCGCCTGTCTGTGCATAAAGTTTCCATCCATTGTCTTGTAGTTTTCAGTCCATTGCTGTTCCAGATGAATCAATGCCCATTGTCTTCTACAAAACGCAAAATGCTGTATCCCGGAGATCATCAGATAATCGTCTTCTTTATATTCCTTCAATTATTTCCACTTCCAATCCTGGTAAAGAATTTAATGTAAATTCATAATCATCAATACTTTTTGGAAATTCTGTCTTCTTCTCAATTTTCAGTAAGCGATGAACTTTTGCAGAAGAATATTGTCCCATCGGGCAATTATGTTTCCACCAGTAAACCCTTACCACTTCCATGCTTCCGTCCGGTCTTGCAGATGATGCATCATTTTCAAAAAGCGTCCTAAGCGCTTCTTTTATCTTTTCCGCATCTTCATCTGAAAATCCTGTCTTTTCTGCAAGCTGATGATTAATACTTCCCTTCACGGTATACATGGCAAAATTAACACGATGCTTCATTCCCATCGTATCTGCCCCTCTTTTATCGCTTGTTTCTGAATTTACACTTTTCGTGATCTGTATGCTTTCAATATCAATAGGATCTACGCTGAATGCTGACTGAATTGTTACAGGTCCTCTCACTCCAACTGATACGGAATTTCCTTTGAAAGCAAATACCTGTCCAAATGCTCTCACATCAATCCACGTCTTACATGCAGCTTTTGCATATGCCTCATTATCCTTTGCTTTCAATGCTTTCTGCATCTCATCATTTGTCTTTGTCCTGTCTGCAAGACTCTTGCATCCATCATCACAGCGTTCTTCGCTTTGTACAAAAATTTTCTCTCCCATATCCTGCAGACGATTTCTGATTTTTCTTTTCAGACATACATCCGAAATCTCTCCGAATCCGTCAAAATCTTCTCTTGGACGATTTCCATTCAATGGATCCCCATTCGGATTTCCATGATTTACCATAATCACCACTTCAAAATCAATTTTGTTTGTAAATGCTCCCATTACTCTTCTCCTCCTTCATTCGACTTTTCGCCTTTTGATTTCATTAATTTTTCTCTTTCCTCGTAATAACCAAGTAAATATCTTTCATTCAAAGGATTGTTGTTGAATCCATCTGTTTCCCGAAGAACATTTATGATCTGCATTATTTCGTTTTCTATTTTCGCTCTTGCACCCGGATTTAACCGTTTCAGATATGCTCTCACTATATGACTATAGAGTCTTTCATAAGTGATTGCCGGACGTCTGGTATACACATTCCACATTTTCTTTGCATTGGTAAGTCTGTCATCTGTTTTACTTTCCTGTAAATATAGTGCTCTCTCCTCGACTTTTTCAAGGATAGCAAGTAATTGTCCAAACAGATAGCTTCTGTCTTTCTCTAGCTCCATACTATTCACCTTCCCATCAAATTCATTATATTTTATCATTGCACAAGCCACCGGCGCCACACAGTTCTGCCACACAAAAGAGCTGTATGCCTGTGGATTTGAAGCCCTGTTTACAGCAGCTTTCACAATATCGGCCGGTATTTTCGGGCTTAATCCGATAATACACGGTAAAATTCTTCGGATTGTAGTTTTTTTCAGTTTATCACTACATGCCAGATATCCTTTTTCCTGTTCTGTTCCATACGCAGCAAGTGCTATCTCATTTGGTGATGGCGCTGTGTTATTTATGAACACCCATTTTTTTGTTTCATGTAATTTTATCCATCGTGACCAGGTACAATTCTGATGCCAATGAAGAACTCTGTCTATAAATTCATTTCCCGGAACTTCCTGATAGTAAGTAACAGCTAACCTTCCTGTTGTTGCTGCATCAACCGACAAAATGATTACTTCATCATCCGGTTGGAGTTTTGCCCGGTATCCAGCCATCGCCTGATTCAATTTCTCTGCAAATTTTCTGTCGAGTTCTATATCATCCTCGTCCCTGCATTCTGCTGCCCAGTCAAAATCTGCCAAAAATGTTTCCTGTGTATCTCCAAATAAATCAACAACATCCAAAGCCAGATTAGAATCTTTTTCTTTTAGATTTTGTGGAAGCTTCCACACCACAGTCATCTCACCGTCTATATATTTTCCCTGCCTTGCTAACAGCCAGCGCAAAGCATTATGTGCTTTCTGCGAAGTTTCATATCCAATACTAGCAGCCTGCTCACGATTCGCGAATCTTCCCCGGTAAGTAAAACCAGAGGTATCATTTGCCGAAAAAATCTTTGCTTTATCCCCGGAATTTCTGATTTTCGATGGATGTTTTTCAGAACATTGTATCTTTTCACCCGTCACATAATCTATATTACAATTATGCAAATTAGTCTTATAATACTCGATAAAAGAGTGATACATTTCCGGCTCTTTCCACAATTCATGTTTTTCTCCATTATCCCATACTGCAAATCTTACCATCGCATCTTTTTGGGCAACTGACTGAATTTTATTTTCATTTTCGGACAGAAAACCATCTTCAGCCAATACCAATAATTTTGCTTTTATTAAATCCTGAATCAGTGTAGCTTTTTTCAAATAAAGATATACACATTGCAGCCACTTATTAGAAAATTCAGAGCTTGTCCATTTTCTCAAACTATTAATGTAATCATTATAGTATTCTGTCTTGTCCTCGTTTGTGTATAACGAATAATCTCCTGCAACATAGCAAAGTTTGTCACATAATGCATGCGGACAGCTTCCATTACTTCGCGAAGCCGAATCCTCGGTTACTGGGATAATCGTGATTTTATCTTCCCCGTCCTTTGGAATGATTCCGGACAAAGCCGGCATAAATTTACCTTTTAGGTCAATGGTCACTTCTATCTGCGCATTTGCTGTAGAATGCGAGATTGGAAGTAAGATTGGATCTTCATTTACCTTTTTCCCCACAATCGCTTCGCATGCGTCATATGTTTTTTCAAGCATTTGTATCCAGCCCAAAAAGATTCCCCCTTTCAAATTCCCTTATTCCACAGAAATTTTTTTCGTCAAATGTTTTCATTTCCATTTCCGCAACTACTTTTCTGATCTGACATTCTTCCGGTTCCGGAAATCTAATCACTCCGTCTTTCATGTATGCATTCCATAACCGGATCGTCATATGCTTTTTCTCATTCTCCCTGACTGCTTCATCCGAATATGCAATTCCATGTACCATGATTCCAAAAGAAATATTTCCATCATTGTCATAGAATCCTTCTCCTTCCATCACTGTACAGGGTTCTACATATCCCTGACATTCTCTTGTTCCAAGAAAAATATCTCTCCTGCCTCCTCTTTCTAACATTCTTTTTGCAATTTGATAATGCTTATTCTCATTCCGGTCATTTACAAGATCCGGTCTGTTTTCATTCCATACAAAATGTGCTTTCACCCGGTATTCTACATCTTTTAAATATGTGTAAGATGCCAGATCGTTTCCTCCCTGATATTTTATCGGGCGCATTCCCTTTGACTCTGTCCGTATTGGATGCATCACTCTGCACTCATCAATCACCCACGTAAACGTAGGTTTCCAGTAAATACTTTCTGTGATTCCTTTCAACGCCTGATATGTCGGCACCTGATATGACAGTTTCTCGCCTCCTGTTTTCGTCAATGGATCGGTGAAAAGTGCATATTTCCCATAGACTTTATATTCTATTGCATTTTCTCTTTCCATTCTTCTTTCCCCCTTTTTCAATAATATTGTAATACAAGTTCATTGAGCAGTCCTTTTTCCATATCATAATTTTTAGCTACATATACGTCTGGTAAAAACCTGCTTTCTTCTATCACTCCATTTTGTAAGCATTCTTTTAATTTATTTTCATAAACAGACACCGTATAACGCTGTATCTTTCTTAATAATCTTTTTTTATTAGTTACCGTCTGCGCTGTTTCCAGTTTTTCAAGGATATCCATTCCCTCTTTATATGGAACTAGCACTGTTTTTCCCTCTTCCTGAATCGGTCTGTAGTTTTCTCCTGCTGTTTTAAATGCCTGTCTAATCAAATGTTTCCGTTCTCCCGGAAATCCACCGCTTAATAATTTATATATTGTTTTTCCCTTTCCTATATCGTAATCCATTTTATTGTTGATTTCCTTATAATAAATTTCATAATACCAATCCATCCACTCTGGGAAAATAATACTCTCCGTACTATTGGACTGATTATATTTTTCACAGACTTCTTCCGTTTTCTTCTGAGCTGTTCGAATCACCTCAAATTCATCTCCAACTAATTGAATTACAGTAACCCTCCCATGCTCCATTTCCCCGTTTCGGTTGCAACGACCTGCCGCCTGTGCGATACTGTCCAATCCTGCAAGTGAACGATAGACATGATTGACTGACAGATCCACTCCCGCTTCTATCAGATTTGTACTTATAATCAAAACTTTTTCTGTACTATTTTTCAGATAATTTTTTATGCTTTCCAATTGATCACTCCGATGTTCCGGACATAAGTTTGTTGTCAGATAAAAAATCTTCACATCTTTCAATTCTGCTTTTATGTAATCAAAAAATGTTCCAACCGTCTCTTTTTTATTCAAAATTAGAAGTATTGTCCGTTCTTTTTGAAAATCATGGATTATCCTCTCTCCCAGTGATTCAAATGTGTCTGGCTCATTTATTTCAAAAGAGATGTTCGTACGCTGAAAACGCTGAAAAATATCACACACTCCTGTGACCATATCCTTAGGCGCTGTATATAGAATCTTTCTTTTTATATTGCCAGATGCCAATTGCGGTTGGGTGGCTGTACACAAAATAATAGTCGCATGACATACATAACATAAGAAATTCATCATAAGATTAAATGTGTGTATTGTCTGCACCGGCAGTGCCTGCGCTTCATCCACAATAATCACTGAATTTTTCAATTGATGAAAACGGCGGATGCTTTTATTTTTCTGTGAAAACAACGTATACAAAAATTGAATCATAGTTGTACAGATAATCGGTTCCTTCCATGCAGTATCTATCTGCTTCTCCTGTTCATCAGAATTGCTGACATTTGAGTGATGTTCCATCACCCATTCTTCGTTTCCGACTGCTTTTTTTATCACTTCAGTGCTCTGTTCTGTGATGGATATATAAGGACTTATGTAAAAAATGTGAGAAACTTCCGATGTTTTTCTCTTTGCTGCCACTTTCAGTGCATATCCCAAAGATGCTAACGTCTTTCCCGCACCTGTCGGAAGTGATAACCGATATATTCCATATGATGTCTCTGAGAAATTCATACATTCTTCTCTAATCTTTTTTCGCAGTTCGAGGATTTGTTTTTGTTTCTCTGTTCTGAGATTCTCCTGTGCTTCTTTTTCCAGCTTATCCATATATTGCTGATAATTTTTCAAAGCCTTCTGATATACGTTTGCAGTTTCCATATTATCATCAAGCATACTGTCACCCATTGCTCTTGCTGTATCTGTCCAGTCTGAGTCTATTTGCAAAGACAAAAGCAATCGTTCCATACAGCTCATATAAAAAAATCTCTCTGTGCCTTCTGTCTGTCCATTCTGACAGATTTGTTTTAATGGTTTCAAAAAAGCGGTTATGAATTCACCATATGCCATTCTCATCTGACTGCATAACATATCTTTTGTAAAATGCATTTCTTCAAACCACAGTCTTGCAATTTCATCCAGTTTTTCTTTTTCAACCACATTCAATCTGACTTCAAACTTGTCTTCACCATCTTCATCTATACAGTCATAAATTCCATGATGTGCCGTAATCGTATATGAAATAAGCTCTATCAAAAGCCTCATATCTTGAACTGAATGATAGGGACTGTTCTTAAATTCCTGCATTAATAATTCAGCTCCTGCAGAGCTATGATTTACTGCTCCCCTTTTGGGTAGATCATCTTCTTGCTTGATATATGCCTGAAATTCAGTACTAAACTTTCCTGCATCATGCAATTGCAGGCAAAGTGCTGTTATTGTCCCTATTCCAAGCGCAGTTCCTTCCATCTGCGCATATTGCTTTGTTCCTGACAAATGTTCTGTTAATTCTTGTTCTTTTTCATTTTCCTTATGTGCCAGATACATTTTTCTTTCCTCCTGTCTTCATATTATTCTTTCATATTCTGTTTGTCAATATATTGTCCATATTATAGAATACTATTTTTATCAATTGACATTCATACGTTATTATTTATAATAAAGATTGTCGTATTTTACTACGCGGATTGAAAATATAATATGGAGAATATTGTTCTCCTTCAGCAGGGTTTTCCCTGCTGATTTTTCATTTTAGGTTTTCATTACTGAGGATATAGCACTTTAGCTGTCCAATAATTTGTACATTTTAATTTAAATCAGCAAAAAACTGCTATTTAAATATTTAAACCACAGAAGTTAGAAATATGGTTACACATCGAAAATATTCAATAATGAATTGCTCAGAACATTTCCGCGATTAAAACCGAGTATCAAAATAAGGTCTTTTAACAGGTAGCATAGATATAAAGTGAAAAGCCGTATGCCTGAGTAAGGCAAGTACGGCTTTGTTTAGGGATATAGTGGAAAATGCTTTTCATATTTCTTGATTTTTTCTTAAAATGTGTTTTTTCCTTCTATTATAATCATTTTTTATTTGTTTTTTAAAAGTTAAAACCCTGCATAATCATTTGGATTATGCAGGGTTCCCCGTTCCCTATTATAACATACCAAGTAATAACCGGGAACTACAGCCTGGTCAATCGACGGCGTGGAAGTGATAACATTATAACATACCAAGTAATAACCGGGAACTACAGCCTATCTGCGGAGACTTACGCCGCCAGCTTTATTATAACATACCAAGTAATAACCGGGAACTACAGCAATGGGAGTTTCCCCCATCCTACCAAGACCATTATAACATACCAAGTAATAACCGGGAACTACAGCTGTAAAGGGCTCCCAATTAACCGCCTGGCAATTATAACATACCAAGTAATAACCGGGAACTACAGCTGCTTTGCATCAGCTCTGCGCTGTGCCCGGATTATAACATACCAAGTAATAACCGGGAACTACAGCCCTCGCCCAGGGTTCCGTACAGCTCTTTCGATTATAACATACCAAGTAATAACCGGGAACTACAGCTTTTCAATATCCATCAGCTGACCTTTTACGATTATAACATACCAAGTAATAACCGGGAACTACAGCTTTCCAAGTCGGCATTTGTCACATCCTCAATTATAACATACCAAGTAATAACCGGGAACTACAGCCACAACACAAGTCTATGGACGTTTGGCGAAATTATAACATACCAAGTAATAACCGGGAACTACAGCTGAACTGTCGGGCGGTCGTGCTTATCTTGATTATAACATACCAAGTAATAACCGGGAACTACAGCTTGTCAAGGTTCCTTCGGGCTGGTATCTGGATTATAACATACCAAGTAATAACCGGGAACTACAGCATTTGGGAGACATTACATATTAAAAAAATTATTATAACATACCAAGTAATAACCGGGAACTACAGCATCACTGGAAGAACCAACCATACTGCCGGAATTATAACATACCAAGTAATAACCGGGAACTACAGCATAATTCATCAAATAATGATACCTGACTTGATTATAACATACCAAGTAATAACCGGGAACTACAGCATCACAACTGCACTGGTCAAGATGTGATGGATTATAACATACCAAGTAATAACCGGGAACTACAGCAAGAAAACTCAAAAGGAAGTTTCTGCGCAAATTATAACATACCAAGTAATAACCGGGAACTACAGCTAAGGATATTCATTTATCTTTATATTATCATTATAACATACCAAGTAATAACCGGGAACTACAGCCAGTATGTACATTTCTTCGATTGTACGTCTATTATAACATACCAAGTAATAACCGGGAACTACAGCCGGTCAGATGGATTTGTACAACGATTCACAATTATAACATACCAAGTAATAACCGGGAACTACAGCGTAGCAGAGGGAGAAAACGACAGCCACAGTATTATAACATACCAAGTAATAACCGGGAACTACAGCACACGTTTTAGAACCATTAAAATACTGTACATTATAACATACCAAGTAATAACCGGGAACTACAGCATACTTGTTGGTCTGATTGTATTCGGAGTATTATAACATACCAAGTAATAACCGGGAACTACAGCCAGAGAGAAGCACAAGAAAGCTTTTCCCGGATTATAACATACCAAGTAATAACCGGGAACTACAGCACAGGCGCAGGAGTTACCGACAGCGGCGGAATTATAACATACCAAGTAATAACCGGGAACTACAGCAACACCTGAAAACACAGCAGGTAGCAGGCGATTATAACATACCAAGTAATAACCGGGAGCTACAGCGCGTCGATTTTCCGATTCCGGATTTCTTCGATTATAACATACCAAGTAATAACCGGGAACTACAGCCAGGAGAGAAACGCACATACCTATTCTATTATTATAACATACCAAGTAATAACCGGGAACTACAGCTTTAAGAAGTATCTGATAGCGGCGCAGAAATTATAACATACCAAGTAATAACCGGGAACTACAGCAACACTGAAAAACACAATTAAGAGAACGTCATTATAACATACCAAGTAATAACCGGGAACTACAGCGACAATGTATTATGGGAATCCAGTGATAATATTTTAAAAAAATATAAATGGAAAAGAAACATTAGTAACATATGTTCAAAGTAAACATCATGATTTAAGAATACAGACTATGTATTCAGGAAAAAGAAAAAGCCTTGCCATTACGCCAAGTGATGTAGACATCTTCTCGCAAACGTCCGAAACGCTTAATGGTACAGCTTTTAAAAATATTATATCACAAAATCAAAAAAATAATACATTAAATAAACGCGATCATATATAACGGTAATGTAATGATACCATCATCACTTACACCTATATTACCATCAACAAACTTGTATCCATAAGGAATATCTGCATTCATTTTCAAAATAGATTTTAAGGAATTAGCCCGCGTATTTCCACTTTTAACCTCAATCGGAACTACCACACCATCTTTTTGGATCATAACATCAATTTCTCTCTTGGTTGTCTCATTTTTATAGAAATATAACGGATATCCTTTCTTGTAAAGTGCATCTGCTATGGCACATTCATATATACCACCTTTTGAGTTTCCGAATAACGTATTTTCTACGATATGTTGCTTTAATGAAAAATCTTTCATCGCCATCAAAAGAGATAAATCCGTTGTGTATGCCCTGAAAAAGTCATCTCTTGCATAGTCATCCAGATCAAATCTGACATCTGTTACCAGTTTGCATAAATGCACCATATCCGCACGAAGCAGCCACTCAATACTTGAAAAATATTTTTGTGCCCGACCACCATGCTCGACCTCTTTATATTGAAATTTATGGTTTTCCTTATCCAGTAACTGTTTTGCAAGAGAAAGATAACACTTCTCTGCTTTTACCTTTTCCTCAGCTGTTGCATAATGTGCTATGTCATACTGGTATCCCTGTAAGAGGCTGCGCTGTATCCTGTCAATTTCCCTAAAATCTTTTGTGTCTATATATTTCTGTACTGCCTCTGGCATACCACCTATTGCAATGTACTGTCTGTAATAATTCATCATTTGCGAATGAATTGCTTCAGGCACAATCGTTTTAGAACGCAGATAACCACAGAGATTTTCTATCATATCCCCGGATATTCCCATTCCCCACAGAAACTCTTCAAAATCAATCCCATACATTTTCAAATAATCAACATATCCAACCGGATAAGAAGAGGCACGTTTGTAGTCGATTCCAAGAAGTGAGCCAGATACAATTACATCATATTTATTATCTATCGCCCAAAATTTAAGTGATGTGACCGCTTCCTGACATTCCTGAATTTCATCCAGAAAAATCAATGTTTTTCCAGGAATAATTTTCTTTTCAGGGAAGCGGAACCGCATGCCCATAACCATAGCATCTACGGTAAGATCTCCAGAAAATATCTCCATCGCAGAAGGCATCTGTTTAAAATTAATTTCAACCAGTTCTTCATAATTTTCTTCGGCAAAACGTTCAACGGTATATGTCTTTCCTGTTTGTCTGGCACCCTGAACGACAAGGCACTTCTTATCCTTTGTGTTTATCCAGTTTTTCATAAAATTTGTTGCTTTTCTTTTTAGCATAAGGCACCTCTGATCAACATAAATAACACTTTTTAATGTATATTATCAACATTTTAGAAAGATAAAATGTATATCTGTCAACATTTCAGAAAAATTATATCATTAATTTGAATCGATGAAAAGGATATATAATTTTTTTTACGTTCTGCACAGTAACGGAACCATTATTTTTTATCCATAAATTTCATCCGCAGTACCTATAAAAGTATGGCATAATTTCCACGAAAACAACTGTAATTTTCTTCCAGTATGTGCTATGATGATGACATAAATGTTGCTAAACGAAAGACATTCCACTGCGCTTTTCCGTAAGCGCTCCGGATTTATGACACACAGAAGGAGGATTTTATGTACGAATTTACAGAAGACTGTATGCTTCATATTGATGCAATCGATGAAGAACACAAGCGTCTGTTCCAGATGATAAATGAAGCATTCGATTTAGTTGAAAAAACAGAAGATGTGACAGGCATTACCCAGAGCCTGATCGCAAATTTAAAGGATTACGCTGCCACACACTTTGCACATGAGGAGGCTTATATGGAGAGTATCCACGACCCGGAACTTCCTCTTCAGAAGACAGAACACGCCGCTTTTGCAAAGAAAATCAATGAATTTAAGCTGGATACCACATCACCACGCAATGCCAAGAGATCGTTAAATGATCTTCTTACTTACCTTGTGCGCTGGCTTTATCATCATATTTTAAGCAGCGATATGTTGATCGGAAAAATGATCCATACGGAAGAATCTACAGAGGATCCATTTGCATTCACGGACAAATACAAGACCGGCATCACATTTGTCGATGATGAGCACCGCAGGCTGTTTGAGATCATCAGTGATACCAATGACCTCATCCACGACCAGCTTTTACATGATAAATATGATGAGATCATGCGTCTGCTGGCAGAATTGAAAGATTATACGGAACTTCATTTCAGCGAGGAGGAGGCTCTGATGGAGCGCATCCATTATCCGGAACTTCCTTCACAGAAGCGGGCACACGCTGCATTTGTAGACCGTCTTGTAAATATCGATCTGGATGAAATGGAGGATCTGGATGACAACCAGCAGGTATATCTTCTTGATCTGATCCAGTTTTTACTGAACTGGCTTGCAAACCACATTATTGCCTGTGATAAAAAAATCGGTGAATATATGCGCGAAAATCATATTTCTGAATAAGCAGGAACGGTTGTATGGGTTTTCACCCGAATGATAAAAGATCACAAGTCATCCGGTCAAAAACTCATACAACTTTTTTTGTTTTCTTACTTGACAAAGTCAAGTATCGGTTTTATACTGTGTGCAGTTGGAAACGAAAATACTCAGTTTTCGATATGAAAATTGGATTTCGCTTTGCGATGTAAGGAGGATTTATGCTAATATCAACTCTTTCCTACTATACAACTGAACTATATAAAGAATTTGCTGCTTACACAACAGAAAAGCTCCATGAGTTAGGTCTTAACTTTGGTCAGATGTACTTTATCATTTATGTGGGCAAACATCCTGAGTGTACCCCATCAGAACTGACCAGCGCCTTAAAACTGGACTGGGGACATTCGCAGCGCTCCGTTGCGAAACTTGCAGAAGATGGTTTTCTGATCAAAGAAAAGAAATCCGGCCGCAGTTACCAGCTAACCTTAACCCCTCTTGGAAAACAGGCTTTTGATGTCTGTCACCAGGTATTTTTCGACTGGGATGCCATCAAATTGACCGGTCTTACCAATGAGGAACAACAGCTCCTTTTAAATCTGCTGTGTAAAATATCAATTCAGAAAGTGTGAGATTATGTACGAAACAATTCAGACTCCCTTCAATTATGGAGGATTAACCTTAAAAAACCGCATTATTTTTGCCCCTACAACATTTGGTTTATCGGATGAAGATTACTTTGAAAAAATACGCCGGATCGCAGCTGGCGGCTGCGCTATGATCATTGTCGGAGACGTTCCGGTTGGAAAAAGTCATTTCGGCAAATCGCTTTTTGACAAAAAAGGCTTTGCATTCTATGAAAAAGTGATCGGGATCGCCCATGACAATGACTGTAAGGTATGCGCCCAGCTTCATCAGTCCGATTCCAATATCAAAGCCATGTTAAAATATGTTCCGGGCGTGCTCACAAAACGGATCAGCATGCAGGAACTCCGCCCTCTTTTAAATAATGAGGTTGCTCCATATATTACGAATATGCCTCACAAAAAAGTAAAAGAGATCACCTCTGCTTTCGGCACTGCCGCTGTTCTCGCAAAAAAAGCAGGATTTGATATGATCCAGATCCACGGTGACCGTATGTGTGGAAGTTTCAGTTCTTCCATTTACAACCACCGCACCGATGAATACGGCGGAACTGCCGAAAACCGTGCACGCTTTGCAGTGGAGGCTGTTTCTGCCGTCCGCGAGAAACTGCCGGATATGCCAATCGATTACAAGCTTGCCGTCCGTCAGGAGAATCCGCACTACGGCAATGCAGGTGTTGTGGAGGATGAGCTGAAGGTATTTGTTCCAATGCTTGAAAAAGCTGGCGTTACAAGCTTCCATGTCACACTCGCAAACCATTCTGATCTTGAGAATACCATCCCACCAAAAAACCATCCGTATTTTGGTGAACCGGGATGTTTCCTGAAATTCTGTGATGAGGTAAGACAGTACACCAATCTTCCGATCTGTGGTGTCGGCGGACTTACCGATCCTGATTTTGTGGAAAAACAGTTAGCAGATGGCCGTATCCAGTGTGCTGCCATGAGCCGTCAGTTACTGGCTGATCCTGACTGGGTGAACAAACTGAAAGATGGTCATGCAGACCAGATCCACCGTTGCGTCCGCTGCAACAAAAAATGTCTTGGCGGACTGATGCAGCATCAGGGAACACACTGTATTTATGAGAAATAATTTTGAAAAAAAGAATGTATCCGGATCAATTTTCTCCGGATACATTCTTTTTTATTTGTTCTTACTTTTCTGTTTTTTCTTACTTTTTTATTTATTCTTACTTTTCTATTTCTTCTTAGTGTTTTGGAACGATCTTCTCAATTCCACCCATATATGGCTGAAGTGCTTTTGGAATGTTGACACTTCCGTCCTCATTTAAGTTGTTTTCTAAGAATGCGATCAGCATACGTGGTGGAGCAACTACTGTGTTATTTAAAGTATGTGCGAAATATTTGTTTCCGTCTTTTCCTTTTACTCTGATCTTTAAACGTCTTGCCTGTGCATCGCCTAAGTTCGAGCAGCTTCCAACTTCGAAGTATTTCTTCTGTCTTGGAGACCATGCCTCAACGTCACAGGATTTTACTTTTAAGTCTGCAAGATCACCGGAGCAGCACTCTAACGTACGAACCGGGATATCTAAGCTGCGGAACAGATCAACGGTGTTCTGCCATAATTTATCATACCAGATTTTGGATTCTTCCGGTTTGCAGACAACGATCATTTCCTGTTTCTCGAACTGGTGGATACGGTATACACCACGTTCCTCGATACCGTGTGCTCCTTTTTCCTTACGGAAACATGGAGAGTAAGAAGTCAGTGTGTATGGTAATTTTTCTTCATCGTTGATCGTGTCAATGAATTTACCGATCATGGAATGTTCGGAAGTTCCGATCAGGTAAAGATCCTCTCCCTCGATCTTGTACATCATAGCATCCATCTCGTCAAAACTCATAACACCTGTTACAACGTTGCTTCGGATCATGAATGGTGGTACACAGTAAGTAAATCCACGGTCGATCATGAAATCTCTTGCGTAGGAGATCACTGCAGAATGGATTCTTGCGATATCACCCATTAAATAATAGAAACCGTTTCCTGCAACTTTTCCTGCTGCGTCAAGATCAATGCCATCAAAACGCTCCATAATGTCTGTGTGATATGGGATTTCAAAATCAGGAACAACCGGCTCACCGAATTTTTCGATCTCCACGTTGCAGCTGTCATCTTTTCCAATTGGAACGGATGGATCGATGATATTTGGGATGGTCATCATGATCTTGGTAACTTTTTCCTGTAACTCTTTCTCTGTTTCCTCTAACTCAGCAAGACGGGCTGCATTGGCACTTACCTGTGCTTTTACTGCCTCTGCCTCTTCCTTCCTGCCCTGTCCCATTAACTGTCCGATCTGTTTGGATAAGGTGTTGCGGCTTGCACGAAGCTCATCTGCCTCTTTCTGTGTTGCTCTTGCCTTCGCATCTAACTCGATCACTTCGTCTACTAACGGTAATTTCTGATCCTGAAATTTGTTCTTAATGTTCTGTTTTACGATTTCCGGATTTTCTCTTAAAAATTTTAAATCGATCATTTTTTCTAAGCTCCTTTTTCTTTTTTATAACACAAAAGCCTTCCGCCCCTGTGTCAAAACACATGGGACGAAAGGCTGTATTCTCTTCCGCGTTGCCACCCATATTGCCGGAATACTCTGCTTCTCTTTCTCTATGGTAAAGAACAGATTCTCTTCCGACCTCTCAAACGTACGATACAGGGTACGAACCTTGTGACTTTCATCACCGGCTCTGAAAGTGGAAAGACCTTACTCACTGCACCGGTTTACACCTGCCACCGGCTCTCTGAAACAGCTTTTCGATCGTAGCTTTCGTCACTGCCAATTTCTTCCGACATTATACCCTCATTATCTTCAAAATGCAACTGTTTTATGCGGAATTCTTCGCATTCTTCCCGAATTTTTCTCAATCTTTTCTTTCTGCCGCGCCTGCATCTTCCTCAATCCATTCCATCAATTGATGTGCACGTCTGATCCACGTATGTTTTTCTTCCACCACAGGGATTCCAGCTCTTACGATCTCCTCCCGGCGTACATCGTCTGCCAGTAGTTTTCTCACAAGTTCCGGTAATTTATCAATCTGTGCAAGGTCGTAATAGCAGACGCCCTGTCCTTCTTTTAATTCCCCGCACAGATATTTGCTCGTATCCGTCACGCTGACAGTGCCATTTAGAATCGAATTAAAGACGCGGTCATGTGCTCCGTCCTTAAACCACGGCATGACGTTTAATGATATTTTGGACGCCGCAATTGCTTTTAAACACTCCTCTGAGGTTGTCTGCGGATGCAGGATCATGTTTTCCGGGTGACCGCAGGAGAGTTCATCCCAGCCCTTGCCAAATACATCCACCTGTATTCCTGCGTTTGTCAGCACCTTTACCGCCTCTCCACGCCAGTAATTCCGCACATAGATGTCAATAAATATCATGCGGTGCAGCGCCATGCGAAGATCCTTGTATGTATTCTCTCCCATCTCACGCTCGCAGTGTTCCAATGCCACTTCCTCGACCGTACGATGCGGATGCGCAATGATGTCATCGATGATCCCCTGATAAAAGGCTGCATATTCATCGTTGATCCAGTGGATATACGGTTCACAGAAAGACGTCGGGGTAAAGTTTCCTGTCATAATGACATTGTATTTTTTCTCAACAGGCTTCCTGATTGCTTCTGCCAGATATTCAACCGATTGTGTTCCATCTTCCTTACCGGTATTCGATTTACATAACTCTTCTAAACTGCTTCCTGCAAGCGGAAGAAATCCACGGTGCGTAAACTCCGGATAAAAATGCTTAAAATAATCCTCATGCAGCCGGTCGATGCTGATGTGGTAATATTTTTTCGGAAGATCAGCAAGTCTCTCATGGTAATAATACGGATGATCGACTGCAATGTTGTAACACGGAATCGCATATTCATCCCATACATAGCCAATGCCCTCACGGTAAACGCCTGCCTCTTTTTCCAAACCTTCAAAGTTAAACGTGACAAGCACTGTCTCACCCGGTTTGACAAATTTGCGCAGTTTTTTGGCACTGTTCATCTCATCCTCTAAGTCAAAATAGAACACCTTATAGCCCATGCGCTTCCATTCATTTCCCATCTGTATGGAAAAGTAGGCAAGCGTTTCCACGCCGCCAACCAACAAAACAATTCTTTTCATAAATACATCAAGGCGGTATTCTGTCCTGAATACCGCCACTCCTTTATTTTTTCCTATGCCACTGCTTTCTTACCGGATGATTTTCTGCTTTCACATGTTTCATCCAGATCCGCAGTTCTTTCGCGAACACCTTGATCCACTGCACCAGCTTCTGTCGGATTTCAGTCTTATGCTTCCACAACCAATGTATTTTTCCGGCTGCAAAAATGACCGGATAGACCAGACATAACAGTTCCAGAATTAACAGCAGCGCTGCAAGATCCTCATAAGCTCTCGCCCGGTTTTCCCAATATGGAAAAACAATATTCTTTGTATTCATCGAACGGATCCCAAAATTTCTTAATACCGTAAAACGATTCATCAATCCAAAACGGGAAGAATTTTCAACGATCTCATAACTGCTTTTATCCAATCCCAATGCTTCTTTTAATGCATTGAATCCGAACTTCTGCACTGGATTTTTGATGAGAAGCTCATAGCTGTCAAGCGTCGTTCCTGCTGACTGTCCGTAACTTCCACCCTTTGAAGCCGTCGTGCCCGCTGCCGGTGTGCTGGCTGCTGCGCTGTCCTTGCCGTCAGTACTGCTACCTGATCTGCCTTCTAAAATCTCATAAGAGACATAAACGGTTGCTGCTTCCTCGTCCGCCGCATCACTGAAATATCCCTTATCGCTTTTTACCACACCGCGCACCGGATACTGTACTCCGTTGATCTCCACATACATTCCTGCAACATTGTTGGAACCAAATAACTGCCATGCAACATTTTCATCAATGACCACACCGTCTTTGTTTAAATCTTCTCCATCGAAATAGCTACCGGACAACAGTTTCAGCGGATGAAATGTGAAAAAATCCCCTCCAACACCGAATGCTCTCGCCGTGATGGATGCCCGGTCAGAATAAAGGGTAAGTTCCCCTTTTGTGCTGTAACAGTCCACCAGCGTTCTTCCGTTTACATCCGATGTATCCTCTGACGCCTCCTGCAATGCAGTTTTTAATTTCTGTTCCAGCTGTATCACATAGTCCTTCGTCACTGCTGCATCTTTGGAAAAAAAGCAGGAAATCTGTGCATAACTGTCTTCTGCTGACCACTCTGATGCGATCTGCTGTGTGGAAAGCTGTCTGCCGAGTGCCCGTTCCACACAGCCAAAAAGAATGGCAGCACATATCATCAGCACTAATAGAAGTATTTTTCTGTACTGCTTTACCTTCATGTGTCATTCCTTTCTGCTTATTCTGATGCCAGACGTACCTGTTCGTTTTCCTTGATCGGTTTTGTAGTCGTTGTGATCACATACTCATAACCTTCCAAAGCTCCGGTCACTGCTGATTTTGTATCGTCTGATGTGATAACATCCACATCCACACGTCTCGCATAGTAACGGTTTCCAAGCGGTGTGCTCTTTGACTCTATGATCAGAATGAATTTTCCATTGGAATCTTCCCGGATAGCACTCGTCGGTACGATCGTGTCATAGTTGGAGCTCTGCTCTCCGATAGACAGTGTATAGCTGTCTCCGACTGACACATCCCCTTTCATCTCACAGATGATAATACTGTTGGAGCGGTTCTGTGGATCTTTGCGGATGGCTGACACGACTGCGGAAACATCATTTCCGTACCAGTTATTCAGTATTTCCGCTGTATCTCCGACTCTGACCTTCTTTGCCTGATTTTCAGTCACAGAGAACTGTAACACATACGCTTTGTTTTCCGGCTGAATGGTCATCATGACATCGTTGGCATTGACCGTAGTTCCTGCTGTCACTGCAATATCAGTAACAGTTCCTGATATTGGTGATGTAATCTCTGTTCCGATGGATTTCGCCTGTAATTTTGCTACTTCTTCCTGCAGATCTGTCATTGTTTTGTAGGCAGATGCGATCGTCACCTCGCCACTGATCTTATCGGTCACTTTTTTCTGATCATTAGTTGCACTGGTCAATGCAGTGTTTGCATCGGTCAGTGCCGCCGTTGCCGTGTTCAGCTGCGCCTGCAGATTGTTTGCTTCCGCTGTGTTCGTGCCAGTCAGTTTTTTCACGGAGAGATTGTAGTTCGCATTGCTCAGAGCATTCTTGCTGTCAGTTGCTGCGGACTTGGCAGAATCGTAAGGTCCCTGGACTTTGTCTAGGTTTGCTTTGCAGTTTTTTAATTTTTCATTGGCAGATTTCATTGCTATTTCTGCTGCGTCCATGGCTTTTTTATTATTCAAGTCGCTGGTATCTTTCTCATATGTTGCCTTTGCTGCATTAAAAGCTATTACAGCATCATTATATTCACTCAGTGCCGCATCATACGCACTCTTCACCGGTGTATAAGCACTCTCTGCACTCGTTAAGCTGTCCTGCGCTTCACTGTTCTTTTTCTCGGCATCTAACACTGCCTTTTCCTCTGCAGTCGTGTCTGCCGTTGAGTTGCTGACCGCATCGATCTGTGCTTTGATCTTATCGACACTTGCCTGTGCAGCATCCACAGCCGCCTGCGCATCCTTCACTCTCTGATTTGCTGCTGCGATCTCATTTTGTTTCTGGGTGAGGCTTGATCCCTTTCCGGCCTCAATGCTCTGACGTTCTGCCACTGTGATCCCTGCGGTAAGCACTGCGGATTCATAGGCTGCCTGTGCCTCGTTTAAACTCTTCTTTGCAGCATCTAACTCATCACTGTCTGTATCCTCTAAGGTAAACAGTAAATCTCCGGTTGCTACTTCCGTATCCTTTTTCACGTTGACCGTTGCGATCTTTCTTGTCTCCTCGATTGTGACGGAATAGCTCTCACTCGCCTCCACGGAACCGCTTCCGCGCACCTTGGAAGTGATCTGACCGCTTGTCACCTGCTGTGTGCTGACTTCCACAAGCGAATAATTCATGATCGTATTGGAAAAAAAGGTAAGTATCAGCATCACCAGTAAAAATATAATTGTGATATTCTTTATTTTGTCTTTTCTATCTGTCATCTTTTTAACTCTCCATTTTCTATCCTTTGACACCGCCCTGATAAGCGATACCTTCTACCAGCTGATCCTCACCGTATAAGAAAATCAAAAGGCTTGGGATCATGTAAAAGGTCGCCACTGCAAATGCCAGTCCCACTTCCTGCGCATTGATCTTTGACAAAAAGATCGACAGCGGGTATTTATCTGTATCGTTAAAAAACAGCAGTGGCTGTTCCACCATATTCCAGTAATCCATAAATACCAGGATCGCACAGGTTGTGATCACGCCCTTACAGATTGGAATACATATCTTTGTAAAGACCTGAAACTCGTTGGCTCCGTCAATCTTCGCCGCCTCAATGAGCGGCACTGGTATTCGTCTCATATACTTCGTGATCAGGTACACACTAAACGGTGAAAAAATACCCGGAAGCCATATACTCCAGTTCGTATCCAGAAGCTTCATCCAGTTTAAGACCAGATAATTTGGCACCAGTGTAACCTGATATGGCATCATCATTAAGATCACATATGCAAAAAAGACGATTGCGGAAAGTTTTCCTCTGGTCCTTGTGAAGCCATATGCGGCGAGCACTGCCACCACCAGCTGGAATACCACGATCGGCACCACTAAGATCACGGAATTCCAAAACTTCAACAGATAGTCCGGACTCTTAAATAACACGGTCGCATACTGGGAGAAAGTCACCATATCCGGTATAAATTTGAGGTTTACCGTCTGGGAGATGTACTGCTTGCCCCCGGTATCCGTTTTCTGGAAAATGGAACCATAGTTGGAGGTGATCTCCGCTGCCGACATAAACGAATTGCTGATGGTAAGAACGATCGGCATGATAAAAATCAGCGCCGTAACCACTGCGATCACCGTCAGGCAGATGCGGATACATAATTTTTTTCGTTCTGATCTCTTTTTCATTCTTCCTCCAAATCCTTTCCAAAATGATGTTCCACCCAAAATAAAATTCCCATAATGACGATCATCACAAAGGACATATAAATTGCTGCCGTGGAAAGTTTCTGGTAATCTGCCGAAGCAAACGTATTGTTCATATAATGCTGCAGCATATAAAGTGCGCCGTACGGATACTCGCCCGTCAGAAGATAAATCTCACGGAATACTTTAAATGAATTGATCATGGAAAGTATCGTCACAAACATGATCGTCGGTGACAGATACCGCAATTTGACATGCAGGAAGATCTGCCAGCGGTTTGCCCCGTCTAACTCTGCCACCTCGATAATATCCTTTGGGATATTTCCCATCGCAGACAAAAAGAGGATCATATTGTAACCTAAGTTTTTCCATAAAAACAGCAGAATAACGACCAAAAGACCTGCCGAAGATTTCAACCAGTCCACCTGTCCTCCGCCGAACTTCTGCACTGCCACATTCACAACACCATTGTAATCAAAAAGCACCTGCCAGATCAGCACGATAGACGCTGTCGGCACCATAAGCGGTGTCAGGAAACAACTCCGCAGTTCACTTTTTAACGGAATGCCTGCGTCCAGCAGAAATGCGAGTGCCATGCCAAGGATCACGGCAAGCGGCACTGCCACTACCGAAAAAAATAGTGTATTTCCAACTGCTGTCCGGAATGCCCCATTTTGCATGACATTGATGTAGTTTGTCAGTCCCACGAACTTTTTTGCCACCGGATTATTCACAAAGGAAAAATAGATCACTACAAGAAATGGGAGTACAAAAAATAACAGTACTCCCAGAACGCTCGGTGCCAGGAACGCTCCTGGCACCAGCCTATGAAACCATGATTTATTCTGTTTTTTTATAACCTTACTAAAATCCTTTTTCTTATTTCGTCTCACTTAAATATACCTGCATTCTGCTCTGGATAATTTTTGCCACGTCCTCTGCGGACTTCTGTCCTGAGAAATAGGCTGCTGCCTCCTCATTGATGATATTGGTGATATCATCGGAAACGGCACCGGAAACAGCGGTTGTATTGTATACAAGATCTTTTACCTGATCTACATCCTCCTGTGTCGCCGGCTGGATCTCAACTTCGAATTCACCCCAGCCCCAGGTACTTCCGCCTTCAGAGTCTGCCTTCATTGCGTTCTGACAATATTTTTCAAAATCGTCTTTTCTAATGGAAAATCCATAAGTGTAATCACTGTCGCCGTCGCTGTTCTTCTTTGGCAGATAAAGTGTCCTTAAAAACTGCCATGCACCATCGACATCCTTACAGCTATTGGAAATTCCAATAATATTGTTCAGACTCAGCATTGCTCCGTTTCCCTCGCTGGTCGGATAACCGATAAATGTTGTCGGGCCTCCAAAAATCGCACGGTACATCTGTACCTGCTCAAAATCACTGAGATAATAAGTATCTAAAAGCTGTTTTCCCTGACTCAGCAAAACTGTGCTGTCTTCCATATCATCTCTATATTCAAACTCTTCCGGGAACATATTTGCAAAATCCAGTACATCTATAAATTCCTGGCTGTCAAAATTGCAGCTTGCATCCTCCCAGTTGATAAAATCATTATAGCCGAGGTTCATCAGCGCTGTCAATGCAGACGTCCGGTCCATACCCCAGAAAAGCTGTGTTCCTTCCGGTTTGGATGCGAGCAGTGCCTTCATATCAGACACGGTCCATCCCGGTGTCGTTCCGACATCATCCGCTTTTCCGATCACCGTCTGTAACGTAAAGGTCTGCGGCAGGATCGCCAGTTTTCCATCATACTCGCATGCAGTGAGTACATTTGGAAGGAAATCATCTCTCGAAAGTTCCGTGTCTTTGTCCAGCAGTCCATACAGATCCACATTTAATCCTTTGGATGCAAAATTGATCGCCTGGGAATAATCATTAAAAAGTATCAGATCAATGTTGGAATCCGATGTCACTGCCGTGTTGAAGCTGTTCACTGCATCCTCGTAGTCCTCTGCGCCGTCTCCATAAGACTTCATTGTGATATGATACTTATCCTGACTCTTGTTAAATGCGATCACCTTCTCCTCCACGTCTGAACTGGTCCACATGCAGGCAAGTGTGAGATTTACGGTATCTGCCGCTTCACTGGCATCCACTTCTTTGATCAGTGCGATCTCCGTCTGGTTTCCGTTGGAGTTCCAGTTCTGAAGATAAGCTGCGATCCTTCCATCGGACAGGACTCCGTAGCTGCTCACGCTGGAGCTGGAAATATTACAGTCCATCCAGCTGAAAAATTCCTCTTTTTCCTTCGTATCCAGATTGTACTTATAAACACTGCTGCCCTCTGTGACCAGCAGATTCTTCTCATCTAACACAGAGATTGTATCGGAAGGGACTTCAATTGCCTTGTCTGTCTGTTCTTTCATTGCGCCGGCATCTAACGGCCGCAGCTCGCATCCGGCATCCCCATATCCGATGGAGGCAACCGTTCCATCCGCAAGCACGACCAGTCTGGATGTATATCCGTCCGATGGGATCCTGCCCTTCTGGCTGCCGTCCTTTCCTATTACAAGTGTAAAATATTCATCTGAGCTGACGCTGTTGCCACTGTCATTATTGGACCAGGTATTCAGGGCAAGATAAAGGTTTCCCTCCTTATCCACTGCTATCCCGTTACAGCTTACATTCTCTGCATTTGCTCCGAGATCCATGTCCTGTTCAAACGCAATATTTCCGGATGTGTCCACTTTGAGGATGGAGGAAGTCTGAATGAATCTCGCATTCTGTGCCAGCAGAAATCTGCCATAGTTTACATTGCCGTTCTCATCCGTATAATTTTTTGCATAATAATCATTCCAGTCCTTTTCTGCATCCTCGGCACTGTATCCCCACTGGTCTGCCATATAACTTAACACATCATCCAGTGTTGCATCCGAATAATCCTCGGTGACACTCGACTCATCCATCTGGTTCTTCGTCACAAACAGATAAACCTCTCCGCTGTCTGCCACGGTATATCCTGACACCCAGCTGCTGTTCCCGCTGCCGTCACTCTCTGCCTGCTCATAAAGCTGTGCATTTTCTCCGGTTATCAGATTATACGAATACAGTCCGGATTTTGTGTAGTCCTCATTGCTGGAAGTGTAATACATCACATCTCCCTTAAACTGTATATTACTTGTCGTATCATTAAAACTGTCCGGCAGATCACTCAGATAATCTGCTTTGAAATATCTCTGCTTTCCGTCTGCGGATGCGCTGTTGCCGCCACCGCCACAGGCAGTGATCCCTGCTGTCATTGCGGCTGTAAGTGTCAGTGCCACCGCCTTTCTCCATAAACTTCGGTTCATATGCGTTCCTCCCATAAAATGCCGCTTTCTGCGGACGATTTTTCTATAATTTCAGAATATAGAAGTCCTTATGGAAAAGCAAGATACAAAAGTTTATGAAATTCTTAATTTTGTCTGAATGGAAATTTATGGATCAGATTCCATGTTGGCAGTGCATTTCCCTGATAATCAAAGAGTGCCTGATTCGCCCATTCATTTCCGCAAGGTCCTTTATCGTTCATATATTTTAAGGATGCTTCCGTTGCCCAGCCGGAACCCGGAACCGGAATCCATGCAGGCTCCCAATAGAAAAAGCCTTTTCCCCTGTTTCCTTTGATGTGACTGATACGGTTTAAGAAATCTTCCATAAAATCATACTGTCCCTGAACAGTCATCGGGTATTCGATTTTTTCTACCAGCTCCTGTTTCGTTGCATAGCCTTTGCGTTCTTCATCAGAGAGCTTTTCGTAATCCTTATAATCTTCCATCGTATAACCCATGGAAACCTCTGCTACGATCAGGTCTTTGCCATAACGCTCTGCGATATCATTCATATTGTTGGTGAGCATATCTAATGTTCCATGCCAGAACGGATAGTAGGATAAACCGATGATCTGGAAATCCTCACCCCGCTTTGTAAACTCGTCAAACCATTCACGGTAAAGTGCATTGTTACCGCCATTGTCAAGATGAAGCATGATCGGCACATCTTTCTCCACAGCACGGACACCGCGGATTCCTGCATTGACAAATTTTGCAATGTTATCATAGTTTGGCACTTTTCCCTCCGGCCATAGCAGACCGTTGGAAAGCTCGTTTCCAACCTGCACCATCGTGGTATTGATGCCATTCTCCTTGAAAACTTTCATGGTATCCACGGTGAAATCATACACTGCCTGCTCTAACTGCTCCACGCTATAGTCTTTCCATGCTTTGGGTTTGATCTGTTTTCCCGGATCAGCCCAGAAATCACTGTAATGGAAATTCAATAACACACCCAGTCCTGCGTCTGTCACTTTCTTTGCGATCGCAAGTGTTGTTTTTAAATCGTTCTCTCCGGCGCCATAAGATTCGCCATTTTCCGACCACGGATCATTCCAGAGACGGATACGGATCGTATCGACATCATACTTTTTCATAATGTCCAGAATATCCATTTCTGTTCCGTCAACGTAGTATCTTGCGCCACATTTCTCTAATTCCAATAAAGTGGATAAATCCATTCCTTTTACAAATTTCATTATGTCTCTCCTCTTGTATCCTTATATTCCTAGGCGTTTGCGAAACTCCTCATACTCTTCTTTCAATTGACTGCCTTATATTCCACGGAAACGGAATGTAAATTCCAGTGGTTTTGTCACGTCAATATGGTATTCCGGGTGTACCCATGCACCCCAGCTGTCGTCACCGCCGACACCCATCTGCGCGAGTGCGACACGCACGACAGTATAATGTACCTGTGGCAGTTCATACGGATGTGCTGCATTTTCCAGTTCATGCGGCGTATATGGAAGTGCAGAGAAACTCAGCTCGTCCCCGGAGAATAACAGTCCTCTTCCTTTATAGTCGGTCACTTTTGCGTAGCGCACACCGACTTTGTTGCCACAGTCCTGTGGAACTAAGTATTTTGCCATATTGTCCGCTGCCTTATTCTTGTAAATACCAAGTTTTGCCCCATGTCTGCGGTCTGCATAAGTTTCCTCCGGACCATAACCATACCACTCAACGTTGTCATAATCGGCGTTTAATTTGAACATCATGCCAAATTCCGGCATATCCGGCAGTCCTTCCACCGGATCATAGGTAAGCTTTGTCTCGATGGTTCCGTCACCATATACGGTATATGCGACCTGACATTTTGATGCCGGAGTGGTCGGCATATAATAGGTGTATGTGATGGTCACACTGTGTTCTGTCTCCTCCACGGTTGTCGGCATATTGTCGAACATGCCGCCATTTCTATGACTGATGTACATGCTGGCGATCTTCCACTGTGCGTAACGTCCCGGCGCCATGCTGCCGTTGTCATTGTCCACCGGCGCTCTCCAGAAGTTTGGCATCGGGATTTTTTCGATCATCTCTTTTCCCGCATAGCGGTAGGAAACCAATCCGCCGTTCAGCAGGGAAAACAGACAGTCAAAGTCATCGCCCTTCACGCCAATATTCACTTTTCCGCGGACTACCTGTAATGGTTTTTCCGGTACGGCAGACCTCACTTCTTTTTTGTAAACCTTCTGACCAAACGCCACTTCATGTCCGGCTTCTGCCCAGAACGTGTCTTCTCTCAGTACAAATGAAACCGTCACTGCGTACTCTGCATCCTCCGGGATCAGAAATGGGATCTCATAAGTGCCGGATGACAGCGGCGCAACATTTGTATCCATTTTCTGTTTTTTCACGACTGTTCCATTTTTCTGTAAAATTACAATACATTGATATTCACTTGTGTCTGCAAACAGATTTTTATTTACAACCGTAAAAGAGTGCTCCTCAAAAGCCACGCTGATATTCTGATAATTGAATTTGACTTCCTGCATTTTTGGAGAAGCATCACGCTCACCGCCATAACAGATCCCATTTCCGCTGAAATTATAGTCAGTCGGACGCTCGCCGCAGTCCCCGCCGTATGCCTGGAATTCCTGTCCGTAGCGGTCTTTTTTCAAAATCGACTGGTCGATATAATCCCAGATAAAACCGCCCTGATATCTTGGTTCGGTATCGGTAAGGTCTGTGTATTTGTGCATTGCCCCACAGGAATTTCCCATCGCATGGGTGTACTCACAACAGATAAATGGTTTTTCCTTATGCTCTGCCAGAAACTTCTTAATATTTTCCACGCTGGTGTACATCTGGCTTTCCATGTCGCTCGTTCCCTCATACCTGCGGTCATTGAAAATCCCCTCATAATGCACAAGACGGTGTATATCTAATGCACGGAATTTTTCGGACATGTCAAAAATGACTTTTCCGCCATAGGATTCATTTCCCACCGACCAGATCAGGATCGCCGGATGGTTTTTATCCCTCTGATAGCAGGAGTTCACGCGGTCTAACATCATCGGCTCCCAGTCCATATTATCGCCCGGAACGATGGTATCCTTCGGCACAAGTCCGTGACTTGCCGCATCCCACGAACCGTGGGATTCCAGATTGTTCTCCGCGATCATGTAAAGTCCATACCGGTCGCACAGCTCATAGATGCCGGAGGCATCCGGGTAATGACAGGTGCGGATTGCATTGATATTGTTCTGCTTCATCGTGATAATATCCTGCAAAACTTCTTCTTTAGAGACGGCACGTCCTGTTTTTGAGCTGAATTCATGACGGTTCACGCCCTTAAAGACAATACGTTTTCCGTTTAAAGTCATGATGCCATCTTTCATCTCAAAACGGCGGAATCCGATGTTCTGTGAAATATATTCAACACAGTTTCCACTCTCATCAAAAAGCTCGACCGTAAGTGTATAAAGTTCCGGATGTTCGGCACTCCAGAGCTTTGGATGCTCCACTTCCTTTTCGAAGTGTATGGTCGCTGCTGTATCTGTGAAATGGATCGTATCGGAAATATTTTTCGAAGCATTCCTGCTTCCTGTGAGTGTGATCTTAGCAGACACTTTCTGTTTTTTCGCATCATCTGCGGATTTTTCAACAGTTTCTGCTTTTCCACAGATCTGCATGTCCAGCACCAGATTGGCACTCTCCAACGATTCCGCAACAACCGGCTGCACTTTCAGGTCATACACATGCACCTTAGGCATGGTATATAAATAAACGGAACGGAAAATACCGGAGAACCGGTAGAAATCCTGATCTTCGCACCAGCTTGAGGAAGTCCACTTGAATACCTTCAACGCCAGTTTGTTTTCGCCCTCTTTCACATAGGGTGTCAGATCAAACTCCGACGGCGTAAAGCTGTCCTCACTGTAACCGACATAACTTCCGTTCAGCCAGAGCGCAAAACCGCTCTCCACACCCTGAAACGAGATGTATAACCCATTTTTTACAAATCCTTCCGGCAATGTGAAATATTTCACATAACTTGCCACTGGATTAAAGTCTGTCGGTACCGCGTCACGCCACACATCCTCTCTTCCATCCCACGGATACTGGATATTGGCGTACTGTGGAATATCGTACCCCTCCATCTGGATATGCGCCGGCACACGGATGTCATCCCACGGTCTGCAATTGTAGTCCTCCGCCTCAAAACCCGGAATCGTCTGTGCATCATTTTTTGCATAATGAAACTTCCAGATTCCATCTAAGGAAAGTCTGAAACTACTGTTTTGTTCCACTGCCTCCGCTTCATTTTTATATGTAACATGGTCGGAATGTGCCGCCATGCAGTTTTCTTTGAAAAACTTCGGATCATGAATCTTTTTTACATCAAATTCCATAGAAATGTCTCCCTTATGCCTTACCAGCCTTTCAACGCAGAAATATTATAATTCAACAGCTTTCTCTCGTAATTTTCCGGGCTGATCTTCCACTGATACGGCGATGTATTTAAATATTTTTTGAAATTCCGGTTGAACGTGGAAGTCGTGGTAAATCCAACCTTCTGCGCAACAACATCCATGGAGTCATTCGTCTTTTTCATAATGTCACAGGCTTTCTGTACCCGCATCAGATTGATGTAATCCATCGGAGACATATTCATGTAAGACTCAAATACTCTGCGGAAATGTGTCTCGCTCATGTGGCTCGCCTTCGCCAGTTCCTCCACACGGATGTTATTGGCATATTCATTGCGGACATATTCCAAAGCCGGTGTGATCTGTGACACACCTGCCTTTTTTCGGATCTCATCCTCCGCAACATCATTTTCGCACATTCGTAAAAGTTCTGCAAACAGTGCGGTCATAAGTCCCCGGACACATTCATGAAATCGCTTTTTCTTCTGCCGCATCTCATCCATGATCATTTTGACCAGCACGGAAACACCCGGATTTTCCCACTCATGAAAAAATAGTGCTTTCTGGTTGACCATCTGCAGAATCTTTTTCTGTATGACCGGATTATCCGGATACAATTCCTGGATTATGACCATCGGATCAAAAAACAGATACTCCCAGAAACTTGGTCCACTGTCCGTATCACTGATGGTCACATGTGGGTAATTCTGTGGGATAATGCTTACCATTGCCGGTTCATAAGGTTTTGACTCCTCGTTTAAGATCAATTCCCCAGTTCCATGTTTGCAATAGCCGATCTCCATGAGATTATGAAAATGGAGATTGCTCTCATCATGACCGTAGTCACGGATCCAGCTGTCTCCTAAAAGTGCAAGAACATATTCATTTTGTGGCACTTCGTAAAACCGAAGCTCCATCGTGTCTTTTTTCTTTTTCCCCATGGCTGTTACCTCTTTTTGAAAAAGGCTGCCTCAAAAATTCAAGACAGCCTCCTTTGGTTTAATCAAAATCAAATTTTGTAATTCTATCGTGCATTGCTTTATAACGGAAACGGATCATCTCGTTTTTCTCCAAAACGTCCTCCTCTGTTCCTCTGTACTGACAGCGGATGCAGCTGTAAATTCCTGTTTCTTTATTATAAAACATATCAATGTCCAGATCTCTTAAAAAGCAGGATGGGCATCTATAATTTAATTTGCCTTTGCCAAGTTGAGCCATGTTGCAAATACCTCCTTGTCTGAGATTGTTTTTCTGTATCCCAATGTAAACATTGGTGAGAATGCATATCCTTCTTTTACATATCCTTCTGCTGTTTCATCAGAAGCTGTCATGGATACACGTGTCTCGATTTCAGGAATGACTGCGGAAACCTCTTTTGCTCCGACAACACCTTCCTCGCGGCATTTGTATGCATAGCGGATTTCTTTTTCTTCCGGTCCGTCAATCTTTAAGGTGATGTTTGACATATCCTCGGAATACTCTGTTGTACCATAGCATGCAACCATGTACTCATTTAATGTCACTTCTGCAGTTGGATCACTCATCTCTAAGATATTTCTCTCAATCTTAATGTTTGATGATCCCTCTTCGAAGTACTCTTTTGTCTGAAGTTTTACGGTTAAATCCCTAAACTCGATTGTCACAGGATCTAAGGTAAGGATTCTTGTCTTTCCTTCCTGTGAGAAGTGTGCGTGTGTCGGGCAGAGGCAGAGATCCACTTCCTCTCCTTTGTAAGAAAGTTTTGCACTTCTTACGGTTCCTTCTCCGGCATAATGTGTGAAGTATCCTGCACGGTATTTCTCCTGGATTAAGAATGGATAAGAGGCATCCTGCACATGTTTTGTACCGATACCAACCGGCCACTCCAATTTTGCTGCGTAAGGACGAAGATCTACGATCGCACCGCCCTGATCCATGTTCACACATGCTCTCATATATGGATCGCAATACCAGAATAACTGTTTGTCAGAACCATATAAGATATCTCTCCAGAGTGCACATTCCGGTTCATTGTAGTTGTTATCGTTGACACCTTTTTTCTCACGATAGTAGTCTGCAAACTCAGACATGGTCATATCGATAAGATGTCCCTCTTTTTTCAGTTTGCCATAGTAAGCACATCCGTCGCTGTAAGATTTGTAAAGCAGATCGTATGGCTGCTCCCAGCGTCCCATCTTGTTCATCCAGCCCGGTCCAACGAACATCATGTTGTAGGAATATCCGTTGTTGTATTTTTCCAGAGAACGGTACTGGTCGATCAAGTTGTAAAGATATGGATACTCCCATGTCTTGGTATCGTAGATCATTCCACGGAGTACGTTCTGTGGATGTGTTCCGAAGTTGGAACCATTTCCATCATAACATGCGATCAGGTCACGGGAGAGATGTGGGATCGCTACAATACCACTGTCCTCCTCTTTGTTTGCTGCCGGTGCATGTGTGTTCTGTCTGGATGGGATCCATGGTGCCCATGGGCCTCCATCAAATAAGGTATACCAGGAGTTGTTGCAGGTATGATATGCTTTTGGTCCTTCCTCCCAGCAGGTTGCAACGGCACATTTTACCGTTGGATAAGTTGCTTTGATATAGTTTGTCAGATCAGCATCCATATAGTAGGAACCTGTTGATTCCGGATAGAAACCGAATCTGTCATGGAATTTTTCAAATACGTCGTTTACGATCGCTTTTTTGTCTTCCATAGAGAACATCCAGATACAGAAATCTTTTGTCTTGTATTTTTCACGGAACTCCTCACATGGTAAGCCAAGCAGTGATAATGCGATCTCATCACCATATACTTCATGGTCATGTTTTGCGATCTCTACAGCTTCATCATTGAAAAGAGATGCATATGTCATCTGAATGGTTACTTTTAATCCATTCTCATGTGCCAGTCTCTGCTGTGTCTTGAAAATATCCAGAGATTCTGTCAGCAGTGCTTTATCTCCGATATCCTCCTCTTTGCCCTGTCCTGTCACGGTTGCAGAATACTCTGGAACCATCTCCGGACGATGAATAAGATTCAATACAAATTTATCCATTTTTTCATGTCTCCTCTATATATAAAATATCAGAAGAACGCTGTTTTTGCGTTCTTCTAACGCGAGTTAGTAACACTTAGGCATTGCAGCCTTTGCTGCAATGTCTACTTTAGTGTTACTTCTCGCAATTAGCCCTTAACAGCTCCACCTGTCACACCTTCAACGTAGAACTTCTGCATTACTACGAAAAGAATCGAAATAGGAATTGCGATCATCACACCGCCTGCACAGAAGATTGCGAAGTAATCCCCGATCAATGTCTTCTGTAAGAGGTTGTAAAGTCCGATCGCTACTGTCCAGTCTGCAGATTCCTTGGACTTGATCATGATACGTGCCATTACGAAATCCATCCATGGACTTAAGAAAGCGTTAATGATGGTGTACACGATCATTGGTTTTGACAATGGGATGATAATTTTCGTAAAAATAGTTGCCTCGGATGCACCCTCGAGGCGCGCTGCCTCCCTTAAGGAAACCGGGATCGTATCAAAGAATCCTTTTAATACAAGGAATCCGAGTCCGGAACCAGCGGAGTAAACGATGATCAAACCTGCCAGGGAATCGGTAAGTCCGATCATTTTTAACACAAAGTAAACTGCGATCATGGAAAGTACACCAGGGAACATTCCAAGGATGATGGAAAAGCTCATCAACTGTTTTCTTCCTTTAAATCTCATACAACTGAATGCATAAGAAACCATCAATACAAAGCAGGAAGAGATAATGCAGGTAAACAGTGCCACGATAAAGGTATTTTTAAACCATGCCGGGAAGTTTGCAGCAGTATCCGTCTCAAAGAACAGCTGGTGGAAATTTGCCAGTGTCCAGTTTGTCGGAAAGAAATGCTGATAACTTACGCCCTTTGTTGCGGATAACGATGTCACAACCAGCCAGACGATCGGGATGAGCCAGATGAATGCGAGCAGTGCAAGTACCACATGTCTAATTATGATATTCCATGTTTTCTTTTTCATTATTGGTACACCTCCTCTTTGTCACCACTGATCATTCTGGTGTAGCTAAGCAGTGTCAGAAGTGCGCAGATTACAAACGAAATAATACCGATTACCGATGCCATCTTGTAGTTTGAGTTATCATTGGTCAAAGTAAACAGCCATGTGATAAGAAGGTCTGTCTCCCTGGCATTGGAGTTTGCAAACGCCATATTTGACGTAGTTGTGGAACCTGTCAGCAGGTAAATAACGTTGAAGTTGTTGATATTTGCGATCACGCTCTGTATCAAAGACGGTCCACAGATAAACAATACATATGGCATTGTGATCTTCCAGAAGATCTGCCATTTATTGGCTCCATCGATTCGTGCACTCTCCAGCTGATCCGTCGGAATATTCATCAGGATACCGGTTGCGGAAAGCATCTGATATGGAACACCGACCCAGATGTTGATAAGGATGATCATCACGTGGGACCAGCCCGGTTTTGAGAGGAACGGAATAAAGTTTCCTGAAACAAGACCGATATCCCTTAAAAATCCGGTCAGACCAATGTTGGAACACCAGGTGTTCACAATACCGTGATCTGCAAACATTTTGCTGACTAACAGCAAGGTTACGAACTGTGGGATCGCGATGGTCACTACAAAAAGTGAACGCCACATTTTTTTGAAATATGTATTCTCATGATTGATCAGTTTTGCAAGAAGAATACCACCGATAAAGGTTGTAAAGGTTGCTGTTACCGCCCAGATCATCGTCCATGCAAGGATCCTCACGAATGCATAGGAGAATGTAATGGTCGTTCCGCCTGTAAACATATTTTTAAAGTTTCTGAGTCCCACCCATGTAAACAGATAGTTTGGCGGCATATGATCCATATCATAATTGGTAAATGCCACACAGGACATGAAAATGATCGGTATGATGTTCATCATGATAACGCCGATACTTGGCAGGGTAAGTAATGTGATATAGAACTTACCGTTGAAAAGAGATTTGACATCCTCACCAAACGTATTGATGTGCTCTCCCTCTTCCTTCATAAGCTGAAGGCGGTAAACAGCCTTCATGTTGCTTATATATAAAAGTATGAATGCTAAGATCACGAGGATTCCCACGATTCCATAAAGAAGGATGAGCAATGAGTTGTCGTAATCATTAACAGTATTTTTCATAGTCAGCGGATCAAACACTGCCTCATACTGTACCGTACCAAGCGTATTCAGATCCTTAATATAATTGATAGAAAAAAGACCGGTAAACAGGAAAAAAATCACTTCGAGAGCTGTCATTAAAATACCCTTTATAATCTGTTTCCGTCCAAAATATCCGGCTCCCAGAATGATCAGCGAGAGTTTACACCAGATATCCCCCTTTGCCACAGCTCTTCCAAAGTCGGCAAAGTACTTTTTGACTGCATTTAAAAATGTTTTCATAGATTCACTCCCTTGCGTGAATGATTACTTTTGTCACAGGACAAAAATGTTTCTCTTTTTAAAAATTCCACATCCCCTGCCCAATGCAGAGCATGTGGAATTCAGATTCATGATAGATAGAAAGTACGCCCAGCGGACATTCTATGATATACGTATGACCGAATGTGGATTATTCAGCTACCGGCTGTGTAATACCGGCTACTGCATCGTCAAGTACTTTCTGAAGATCAGTAGCTCCGTCAACAAGGTTCTGTCCAAGTGCTTTTGCCGGATCCCAGTAGTTGCTTCCTACAAGCTGCTGATCAGCGTATGCTGACTGTGCTGCAAGTGCTGCAAGTGCCGGGGAATCGATCTGGGAAGCTGCTGCTGTATTAGCTGGTCCTTCTGCTGTTGCAAGACCGATCTCTAACTGGCTCTCTTCGTTTGTTAAGTACTCAGCAAGAAGCATTGACCAGCCAACATTTTTTGCATGAGAGTTAACACCTACGAATTTGTATCCTGCATAAGATCCCATCTGTGTAGCTGTTCCATTTACATCAAAGGTAGGAAGTTTGCAAGCTGCATATCCATCACCATACTGATCCTGGAAAGAAGTTGCATTCCATGTACCGGAAACGTATGCTCCAAGTGTTCCATCTGTCAGCATTGTGATTGCATCCTGATCTGCTACGTTTACGAATGCAGGGGAAGAAGCAATGTTCTCAATGCTCTCTGCTACTGCAAGACCTGTCTCATTGTTCCAGTCACACTCATTGGAATTGTCTTCCTTCATGGAAAGGGTACATCCTGCTCCTGCGAAGAATCCATATACATACCAGCCGTCTGCGATGTTCATACCGACTTTTGTTCCGGCTTCTTCAGCTTTTGCTTCAAGAGCTTCCCAGGAAGCTACATCTTCCTCTGAGAAAATGTTTGAATCATAATATAAGAAGTATCCGTTGGAAGCTGTTAATGGATAAGCATAAAGTTTTCCGTCTTTTGTAGCTGCTGCTACAGTAGCCTCAGAGTTTGTCTCTGCCGGATTATATGTGTAAGTAGCTGCCACTTCCTGAAGTGCTCCTGCATTTACAAGATCATTTACCTGATCATCTGCGAACACGAATACGTCTGCTGCTGCATCGATATCTTCTAAGACCTTATCCTTCGCCTCCTGCTCAGATACTGCACCGATCGTAATATTGAAATCTACATCTGAGTACTGCTCCTGGAATTTATCTGTCAGTTCTTTCATAACTGTCTGGTAAGACTCAAGTTCTGAACACCAGAGCTGAATGTCTACAGTTCCTTCTGTTGCAGCGATCAGGTTTGCGATCGCATCGTCTGCTGATGTTGTATCAGCTGCTTCTGCTGTCTCTGTAGCAGCTGCTGTGCTGCCGCCTGCTGCATTGTCTGTTGTCTCTTCTTTGCTTCCGCATGCTGCTAAGGAAACAACCATGCTTGTTGCAAGTAATACGCTTAATACTTTTTTCTTCATTGAAAATTTCCTCCCTTTTTCTTCCCGCATTTTTGCGTTTCCGAACCATTTTACCGACTTTTGTGCATTTGCGCAATACTTCTTTTGTTTCGCATTTTGTATTGCAGTCTGTTTTGCGCTTTGTTGCGTTCCGCTTTTGTGTTTTGTTGCGTTTCGCTTTTTGCGCAATCGGTTGTTCGATGGTTTAAGTATAGTACGCGGTTGTTTTTGTGTCAATGTGCATGATTTATAATAAATATGCTTGTTTTTTGTCTATTTTTACTAAATCAATTTGTTATTTTCTTGTCATATTCTTTTCATTTTCAATCATTGTGCAACCGATAAACCTTTAAATTTCAAGCATTTATGAACATTTTTAATGGAATGAAGTAGGATTGTAAGTGTAATTATGGTAGAATGATGGTATTAATGAAGATAATGAACTTGAAGTTGTCTGGGCAGCATGCTCAAATTTATATATATGGAGCAGAATATATGAAATTGAAGATAGCATTTTTACAATTGGTTCCTGAGGGAAACTTAGAAGATAATATTGAAAAGGGAATAAAAGCGTGTCGTGAAGCAAAAGCAAATGGCGCAGATATAGCGTTATTTCCAGAAATGTGGAGTAGCGGATATACTTTTCCTCACAATAAAGAATGGTTGGAGCAAAACTCCATTTCATTAGATAGTAATTATGTAAAGCAATTTTCGGAGATTTCTTTAGAACTGGATATGGCAATAGCGATAACACTGTTGGAAAAGCATGAGCCAAAGCCTAGAAATACAGTTTGCCTGTTTGATAGACATGGAAATCTGGTATATTGTTACTCAAAGGTACATATCTGTGACTTCGGAGAGGACGATGATGAAGGGGTACTTGATGCTGGAGAAAACTTTTATGTTGAGGAACTTGATACCAAAGAAGGTCTGATCAAAGTCGGTTCAATGATTTGTTATGACAGAGAGTTTCCTGAGTCTGCCAGAATCCTGATGATCAAAGGTGCAGAACTCATTCTTGTTCCAAATGCCTGCCCTATGGAAATAAATAGATTATCTCAGTTGCGTGGCCGGGCTTATGAGAATATGTTAGCGATTGCTACTTGTAACTATCCTGCTCCACATCGTGGTTGTAATGGACACTCAACATTGTTTGATGGCGTTATATATAACACAGAGACAGGTGCGCCTCGTGATATGCTTGTGAGTGAAGCAGGTGATGAAGAAGGTGTGTTTTTGGCTGAATTAGATGTAGATATGCTACGAAAGTATAGAAGTTGTGAAATAAGTGGACTAAAAAACAGAAGACCAGAATTATACAGGCTTATCACTGAACATATAGAAGTTTGACAGATGGGGCAGAAAAAATTATTGGTAGTTAAACCGGAGTTTAACGGACGTAGTGCTGCAGATTCTGTGGTGCTTTCTTGGGGCTTGAGGGGCAGATATAAGCGTCCTCTCGCAAGTCGTGATTTTATAGGTTTATGAAAAGAAAAACGGTACAGACGAAATATGATGTTCCTGTTCGCCGGGCATTCCGATAAGCCTCTGAAGAGTCTTATCTCCATGGCTCACAAAGGAAATCATATTTGTCTGCACCGTTTTTCTTTCATTTACGCTGTGAATGACTTGTGAGAGGACGCTTATATTTGCCCAATCAACATCATGAATCGCACCACAAAATCTGCAATTTACGTTATGGAACTCACGGTTATGGGATGAGTGCCTATAAAGGAGGTAACGACAAAATGCAGTCGTTTTCAATGTCTTGTGATGCGTCGATGTTAAAGGGCACTTCTCACGGAGTTTAAGCTTTGATTACTGCCGCTCGTAATCTGGATTGACGGATTTTTAGATTGAATTTCTATGGAGTGTATATTCAAAATATTGCAGTTTCATAACTTATGAGATAATGAATGTAAAATGGACGAATATTGTTTTCGTTTTGCGTTATGGAGATGAAACTCTCCATTTGTGGAAGCCTCTGCTGAACACAAATGATCAGAGAGGTTCATCGCAATGTTTAACGCAACGAAACACAATATTCGTCCATTTCACATTCATGTTTTCATAAACATGTCAGACTGCAATATTTTGTTCATAACCTAAATTATAATATTCAATCTAAAAATCCGCGCCACCAACTGTAGGCGGCAGTTCCTAAGTTAAACTCACGGTTATAGGAAGAGTGGCTATAAAAGAGGCAGAATAAGATGCTTTGTCGCCACCACATATTTTTGTGTAATCATTAAATTTTTTCTCAACTGATTGAAATTTTCTATCTTTTACAAGAGTATTTTTCCATTTAAAGCATTCATTTATCTCTTTATAACTGCACATCTTTCTATCACCTTTTATTTAGGAAAATAAGAAGTTATTCATTTAATTCAGCTTCAATTTCTTCAATGGTAGGCATACTACCTTTGAACTCTTCTGGTATAAGTTTTGATAATTCATAACTAGAAATACCAAGTGGCTG
>ERZ1026856.111-NODE-111-length-58851-cov-55.773165_pt1 | contig 58851 bp, 39 predicted proteins | sample MGYA00380158_ERZ1026856 | MGnify/ENA primary metagenome ERZ1026856 (study PRJEB33269, sample SAMEA4719794) | human gut metagenome | biome: human-associated habitat; feature: organic feature; material: feces | place: Cameroon | collected 2013-10 ... | reverse complement strand
GTAGATGTGCTTGTAAGAGTAACAGTAAATACATTACTTGTCTTAGTATTACCATTTGAATCTGTAACTCTTATAGCCATACTATAAGTTCCTGCACTAGCTTTGTTGTCATGTTTAAATTTATATGATGTTCCACTTACCACAACATCACTAGTTTTATCATAGAATGTGTTTCCTCCATCCCATGATATTTCATGTTTTACTACTGCTATATTAGTACTATATTCAATATAAAATTCAGTTTTCTCAGGTTGTGTTATATTTGCTATATCACTTATAGTTAATGCAACAGTACTACCTGAAGTTTTAGTTAATTTACAATAAGTTAAATACTTACCAGGGTCATAACATCCATATCTTATCTTACTTGTAGGTGCAGTGAATGTGTATGTATAGTTGTTATTACCTGTACTTGTAAATAATTCACTAACATAATTATCACTATCATCAAAAGCATAACCCCATACCCAAGTACCATCCATTTGTAATGTATAAGTCGCACCTTTTTCAACTGTTACTGTCTTAACAGTTGCCCAACATTCTTTGTTGTCAATTATAACATGAGTACTTTGGTTTATACCTTTACCATATGTCATATTTCCTATTGTTTCAGGCTCAGGTGTAGAAATTACTTCTGTTGTAATAGAAATAGTAATGTCACCTGAAACATTAGCTATACTAATATCACCACTAGTGCCATCTTTATCAATTACATTTACACCACCCATAGTACATAGAATTCTAGTTATTTTATGACCTGTATTAGCAGTAATAACAGTATGATAGCTAGAGCCTTTTTTAATAGATTTAGTAGTATTGCTACTTACTGAATCATTTAAATTATAAGTTATAGTATAGTAAGTATCTGTACTTCCACTACTTGTTTTAGTTAAATTGCAATAAGTTAAATATTTACTTGGATCATAACAACCATATCTTATTTTAGTAGTTGGTGCAGTAAATGTATATTTATAATCATTGTTACCTGTACTAGTGAATAACTCTTTGACGAATTTATCATTATCATCATAAGCATAACCCCAAACCCATGTAGCGTCCATTTGTAGGGTATATGTTGCTCCTTTCTCAACGGTTACTGGATTAATTGTTGCCCAACAATCTTTGTCGTCCTTTATAATATGTGTACTTTGATTTACACCTTTTCCATTAGTCATGTTTCCTATAGTTTGAGAAGGAGTTGTACCACCTGAATCCTTGGCTCTTAATACACCATCTGTTACAGTTAATGTAATTTGTTTTGATACACCTGAATGTGATGTACCTGTGATTGTTACTTCACCGTTAGCTCCTGCATAACTACCACATAATCCACTATGACAAGTTACTAAACTTGGATTACTAGATTGCCATGTAATAGATTTATTAATACAATTATCATTAAATTTTGGTCTAACTACACAGTTATGAGCATTGTCATTAGGATCTGTAACTTCTAAATAGAAATCAGATGAATTTTCTACTAGATTGTCTGTGCTTAATGGGTAGTATTTAACCCAATCTACATATTGTGTTATTTCAGTAGTATTGCTATCAGGAGTACCACCACTAGCACCAACTGCTTGGTTAAGTAGAATAAAGTGTGGTATATGGAACGCTCTATTATCAGTAGCACTTGTTTTACTTAATTCATGTCCATCAATGGAGAAAACTAAACTACCATCTGTGTTCCATTCCATAGCAAACTCATGCCAATCTCCAGTTGGGTAATTATTATACCATACACGACCACTTTCTTCTTTTTCATTGAAGAATGTACCACAAGTTAACTTACCATTATAAAATTCCATTACGTCGAATTCACCACAGTAAGCCCACCATTCACCTAAAGTATCAGGGCTAGTATTTTCTTTATATCCAAATTCAAAACTATCTCCTAAAGTCCAAAATGCACCGAAAGAACCATTTAAGTTACATGCTTTAACTCTAGCGACTATTTTACCATACATAAAAGCAAAATGTCCTTTGGAAATGATTGATGCCGATGTCCAAGAACCATCACTTGCTTTTTTACCTCTTAAAGCTAATATACCATTATCAACTTCAGCATTAGTATTTGTATATTTTTGAGTTTCATTATTTCTAACATAACCTAATTCATATCCCCATTTATTTGAATTTATGGTATTAGTTGAGAAGTCATCCACTACATATGCTCCAGTAGAGTCTAATAATCCACTTGTATCTCCACCTGAACTAGTATTTTCTTTTAATGTTACTGTAAATACATTACTTGTCTTAGTAGTTCCATCGGCAGTAGTAACTTTTATAGCCATTTGATAAGTTCCGACATTACCTTTGTTATCATGTTTGAATCTATATTTTGTTCCAGTAGCAGTTACATCACTAGTTTTATCATAGAATGTATTTCCTCCATCCCACGATACTTCATGTTTTGTTACTGCTATATTGGTGCTATATTCAATATAAAATTCTGTTTGAGCAGTTTGTGTTATATTTGATATATTACTTATAGTTAATGTAGTTGGAGTAGTTCCACCACCAGTACTTTCAACTGCTTTATCAATTATCACATTGATATTAGAATTATTTTGATAACTTTGTTTACAGTCTAACTTAGTTAAACCTATTGTACTATAATCACCAGTATCATCCCATTTTAAAAATTTTAATACTTTTAAAAATGTATTATTGTGTAATTTAATATGTGATTGAGATTCAAAACTAGTTGTATAAATACTTCCATCATTAAAGAAATTATTTTTGATGTTAGCTCCTTTTATATGCCCTCTAATGTCTAATCCAAAGTTTCTACAATTGATAACATTACTATTGTAAGCTCTTTGAATTGTTAGGGCAGATGTTCCATTATAAACTTCATTATTTATGAAAAATAAATTTTTACCATTTTCATACCCATCCTCAAAATCCAACGCTAATTTTGTTACTTTGTATTCGTTTTCGTCAGCAACATAGTTAAATGAACAATTCTTAATCAATAGATGATTATATATTCCAGGGTGCATAGCACATGTTCTTGTATTATATGATTTTATATTAATTAACTCACAATTTGTAGCACCACCTGTATGACATATTGTCATACCTGATGATGTTGTAGTTGAAGTAAAACCAGTAATCCTCATATATTTTGTACCACTTGGTATTTTGACTACTTGATATTGTCTTGATTTTATTGTTGTTTTATATGCAGATTGACTATCATAAAAATGGAAAAACAATTCTGCTTTATTTAAAGACAGTCCACCATATCCTAGGTACACGTTGCATTGTATTTCACCTCTATCTAATAATGTTGAAATATCAATTAATTCTGTTGTACTCATAGTAGTGCTACTAACTGTACCACCTTTGTCATTTATATAATATGCATTTGGAAAAGCTAATTTGCCAGGAGTTCCTACATATCCTGCTAGTTTACCTCCAAACACACCTAAATTATATCCAACTGAATATCCCATTTCCATATTTTCAAATGAAGAATATTTAGCTCCATTAATTTCTGCTACTGCAAGTCCTTCGCCAGGTATATTATAATTAGTATTTGTCTTTGTTGCTTCAAAATCGAATCCATCGTAGTTACCAATTAACTTACCATTTTTGACATGGGAATCAAAGCAGTCCCTCAAATCCACTAAATTTGATACATTAATATCATTACATTGTGTTGCTTTAAATGTAGCACCGTTCATATCTACTGTGAATTTATCAGGTAAAACTACTTTATCAGAATGATAATCTAACATATAAACTTTGTTTAGCATAGTGATCTTATTATGACCATTATTTTTAACTGCTTTAAACAAGTTGTTCAAGCCTGTATTATTTGCTTTGGCTTGTGTTACACTAGCAGTTGCACCAACAGTAATATGATATGTAGATAAATCAGCAGTTGTCATATTATAATTATTCACTTGATTGTATGAATCATTAACTATTAATATGTCAAAAAATTGTTCAATACTCGCTACTCCATTATCATCTATAGTATAAATACTAAAATAAGTCTCTCCTGTGGTAGCGATCGAACCTATATCTATTGAATATTCTCCAGCTTTAGTAGTTTTAGTATATGATTTATCTTTTATTTTAACAATAGTTGTAAAAGTTTTACTATCATCTTTATTCAAATATTCAGCTTGAGTACTATCAGATACATAGTATCTGATAGATATTGTCTCATTTGCTTTTATTTTAGGATTAAAATATCTAATATATAGTTCAGGTATTTTTGTAGATGTAAGATTATTAGTAGAATTTATCGTATTCGCCATGATTATTCACTTCTTTCTATATAGATTTTATAAATATTAACTCGTGCAAAATAACATGTAAATGTTAAAGTTATATTTGATAAATTACCAGCTATTGTCCAGTAAGTATCTACTTTACCATCATTTGATAACGCTTCATTTATTTGCACCTCATTAATCATGTTAGAATTACTTATATTATTAGCAGATCCATCACCTAAAACTAAACTACGTAAAGAATAAATTGATGATGGTTCACTTGTTCCTAATCCTAAAACTACATGTAATTTATCATTTTTATTAAGACTCAATGGATGATTACTTATAGCAACACTAACATCTTGACTTTGGTTAGTACTTATATAAGTTCCATTATTAACTGCATTACTTAATGATAATGAAGCTCCATCCACTAAAGTACCATTGTCATAAATCACTTCAAAATTACTATTAGAACTATCTATGACATCTACTGTTATTGTTTTACTTGTTAAACCAGTTGATGATATTGTTAAAGTATATACATCATCAGTTTCATTATCATCTGCAACAGAAGTAATATTTACTGATTGTGCAATATAATAATTCTCAGTAGTAAATGTTAATTGAGTTGTAGAAGTTGTTAAATAAGAAGATGATGAAGAAATGTTTATAGTTGTACTTGATGTAGGTTTATTTGATAATTTAAAGTATATAGTTTTACTTCCACCTTCGGCAACATCAACATATGTACAAGAAGGTAGTATTTCAACTTCGTCTTCTACTATTGGTGTATCAGGTATATCAGGTTTGCTAGTGTCTTCAATAGCTTTTGCAGTGATAACTATATTGCCAGTAACAGAATTTATAGTTATAGCATTGTCATTAAGCACAGTACTTGTTATATCGTTTCCACCCATAGTAACAGTAATTGTATTCAATACATAACCTTCGTCAGCAGTTATTGTTGCAGAATATTTGCTATTAGCACTAACAATTTCAGCACTATTGCTATTATTACAATTTGTTAAATTATTAGTTATTGTATAAGTGCTAGGTGTTATTTGAATAGCTTTCGCAGTGATAACTATGTTACCAGTTACATTTGATATACTTATACTATTTTTATTTACGGCAGTACTTGTTATATCTGTTCCACCCATGCTTACAGTTATACTATTGATTTTATATCCATTTTTAGCAGTTATTATTGTTGAAAAACTTCCACCTTTAGTTACACTCGTTGTACTATTACTAGTGTTACAATTTGTTAAATTATTAGTTATTGTATAAGTAGTAGGTGTAATAACTTGTTCTATAGCTTTAGCAGTAATAACTACATTACCTGTAACAGAATTTATAGTTATAACGTTCTTATTAACAACACTACTTGTCACATCTTTTCCACCCATGGTTACAGTTATACTATTTAATACAAATCCTGTTTCAACATTTATTGTAGTAGAATATTTGCTATTAGCGTTAATGGTTTTAGCAGTGTTACTAGTAGTACAATGTGTTAAATTGTTGGTTATTGAATAACTAGATGTAACAGTTTCTTCATAAAACCCTTTTAATAAACAAGTGTAATTCTTGTTTTCTAAATTTGCTATATTAAAGTCAGCACTTGTTTGAGTCATACTCACATTGTTTAAAAAATTTTGTCCATTATCAATACTTAATTTAACATCAGTCAATGTAACATCACTTGTGAAATAAATTTTCACAATATTTACATTTGTATCAGTTATATTATAAGTGATTGGGCTAACTGTTATTTTTGCCACATTCATACCTCCTATCATATAATTTAATTATTCATGGAGTTTTGTGATTTTGAATCCATTGAAATCACTAGGCTTCAAACATTAAATTTAAAATAAAATGACAATTTTATTTGTTACTCACTTTCCCATTCCAATTTTCTATTCTTACTATTTTATTACGCAATTGATTCAAATTGCGAACTAACTTGGTATTAAAAAGACTAGAAATTAATCTAATCTGTAATAACTACTTCTAATTTTTTCTTTTTAAATTTACCTAGCATCCATGGGGTATAGTTATTTATTAATTGTATTATAGGTATATGTAGAGCAATTAATATAATTAATAATATCAATCCTGTAATATATCCATATAAACTTAAGCCTGTTATTTTTTCAAATAAATACATTACGTTTTGATGCAATGCCATTATTATAAGTGAATTTTGGCCTAAATATTTTATAAATTTTATATTAATTTTTTTACATGCTAATATCACTATAAAAGAACCAAATACTGCATTTAAAACATATAAAAACACATTATTAAATACTAAATTATTTAAATCTACATATCCATTATATTTCGCTATAAAAATATTAATTATAAACAATATTAATAAATATATTACATTCATGTTTGCATTATTAATTATATCAAATAAATAATATCCTACACTAATAAATCCAAGTGATATAAAAGCTCTGGATAATATAAGTAAAACCATATTATAATCTATGCTCCTTATAAAAATTGCAAAAGAAAATAAACCTATAACTAACAATATATTTACTGTTTTATTTTTTATAAATTTCAGCATAGAAATAAATATGATTTCTCCTATAAAAAGAGCTGGTAAAAACCATAAAGCCTCTATACCATATAAAACAAATAAGTAAATAGCATCCCAAAGTATATTACTTATTGATGCACCTCTTAAAAAACATCTAAGGATAATACTAACCATACCAAATAAAAAGTATGGAATCATTAAATGCTTAAACTTTGATTTGAAAATTTGCCAAAAACTTTTCTTAATCCACTTGCCTTCAGTAAATTTAACTAAAATACCACTTATTATAAAAAATAATGGCATATGAAAAGAATATATCCATACTGTCGGTATACTACGATTAATTCCTTGTCTCATAGTATATACATGCCCTAATACTACTAATAAAATCCCTACTCCCTTTGATACATCTAAATAATCTAATCTTTTTATATTCTCCATATAATTCCTCCCAAGAGAAATTATATGATATTTATTTACAAAAGTATACAATATATATTTAATTTTAAAATTTTATTATCACTTCTTTACTTATTTATTAAATACTCCTGTAATAGTAATAGTAGTATTTGTATCAGTAGTACAGCCACAGCCGATTCTTATATAATCACAATCATTTGTGAATTGATGTGAAGTAACTCCTGCACTACCGCCTGTTATTAATTTATTGAATGTTTTATCACTATTATAGCCACATATACATATCCAATCACCACAGGCATTTATAGTATAAGTATTACCTTTTATTAGAGGTATATATTCTTCACAAGTACCATAATTATTATCTTTACTAGCGACTACTTCTCCTGTATTTTGATTTAGTCCCTTTCCTCTAGTTATATTTTTTGTCAATGTAGTTGCAGTTCCATTATCAGTTAATTTAATTGCTTCTTCTGTTGATAATGCCTTATTAAATATTTGGAATTCTTTTAGTGTAAAATTACTTATATCATGTGGAAAATTATTATAGGAAGATGCTCCTAGAACTAAATCAAATGTTCCATTAGCGTCAAAAGTACCCCTATTATATGTTCCTTGTAATGCTCCATTAAGGTATACTTGTGTATCACCTCCACTAGGACGTACAATTGCAATTTTATGTAATTTATATTGATTTTTTATATTAGCTGATGTCATAGTATCACCAGAATATCCATTAATTTTAAGCATTCCGCTAGACACATTAGTACAATATTTAGTGCTATTCTTAATATTATAACTACAAAAGGCACCAGTTTCATTAACTTTTACACATACATAATAATATTCAGTAAATGCACCATTTAATGTTATAGGTTTAGTTCCTGTAACTTTAACAGAAGTCATTAGTAATCCTTTGTCACTTACATCAGGAGTTCCATTTGATAATGTGAAATTAACACCATTTCCACTTAAATCTTCCCATGTAGTAGAGGAATTTGTTAGAGATGAACTATCTAATTTTAGTAATAATCCATCGGGTTGTTCTTCAATTCCTCTAACAGTAACATTGCAAGTAGCAGATTTAGTTCCACAGGTAGCAGTTACTACACAAGTTCCATTTTTATAAGGTGTTACAACTCCATTTTCTACAGTTGCAATTCCTACAGGAGATACACTCCATTCTACTGCATCAGTTGTATTCGCAGGAGTTACTATAGCAGTTAATGTCTGTGTATCAGTTGTTGTGAATGATAATGTTGTAGTATTTAAAGTAATATTTTTACAAGATATAGATTCTTTAAATTCTAAAATAGCTTTTATATTTTTTTCTAAATCTACAATTTTTCCTTCCCATTCAAAATCAGTTTGTGAATTTAAGTTTAATTTATATTGGGGAGTAATGCCTTTCCATTTAATCCAATGTTCTGTTCTAACTCCATCGTTCCAATTCACATAACAATAAGACGGTAATTCCTTTAAAACACCAAGTGCATTATCTAATGTTTTAGTTGTATTTTTATCTATTTTTATTTCGTCTATATTATGTATGGAGATTGAAGTCTCTTCTTTCGTAGCTCTTTTGTATGCTTTAAAATAATCTATTTTAAACTCCTTAGGATATGGGATTGAATTATCAAATGCTCCAGTCCAATTACCCTTCCTTGATTCATAACAAGATAATATTGTTATAAGAGGGTATGATAATGATACATTCCCTCTATGATATTCCACTCCATCAAAATAAAATACCATTTCAGTATCAGTCCATTCAAAACCATATATATGAAAATCATCACTAAGATTTATACCTGTATCATAAGCTTTAGCTGGAATTGCGGTTGCATTATCAGACCATTTATGTCCTACAGTTTGAATTGTTGTTGGGTCTTTCCCAAAATTTTCAAAAATATCAATTTCATATCTCTGATTGTTTTTATCTTGCAACCCCACCATCCACCAAGCACAATGAGTCCCACTTCCTGGAAACATTTTTGCTTTTATCTCAAAATATCCATATTGAGCTATAAATCCTAAAAATTTATCTATATTTCTATATATCGGAGTGAGCTTATGTAAACCGTCTAATTCTCCTGTTTGAATTCCACTGATTCTCAAATCACCATCATTATTAGGATTCCAAGGATTGCTATCTTTATCGATAATTAAAGATAAGCATGAATTTTCAATTTTATAATTTGCTTCCGATAAATACTCCTTATCAGTCCATGTTACTAAATACCTATTTGTCCAAATATTTTTATCTAAATTATTATTGAAATCTTCATTTAATATTTGTCTATACAAATTTCCATTTATAGTTTTATATATTGGTTGTTTATTAGTTCCACTAATTTTGCTTATGTTAGTAGCCATCGTTTGGAATGTATCTGTAGCTAAAGTATTTACTCCTTTGCCAGTAATAGCATTAGCTACTAATGTTTTCCCATTACTGACATTTTGAAAAACCTCATTTATTGCACCTTTTACATCTTGTGCTGTTGTGTTTAATGTTTCTGTACCTATTTGTTTCGCAATATCTTTATATTGCGCATTAACTTCATTTATTGCACCTTTAACATCTTTAGCATTTGTAGTTAATTCACTAGTGCCTAAATCAGTTTTAATGTCAACAATATCAGCTTTTATTGTAGGATCAACAACTTCACCACCAACTTTGTTATGTTCTCCTTCTAACTTAGTTAATTGTTGTTCTAATGTTTTAGGTTTATCTAATTTAATTTTCTCTAAACGAGCTTGAATCTCCTTATCGTCGCAATTGTTTTTTATAAAGTAATATATTCTATACATTTGTTCTTTGTTAAAGTCATCATCAATGATACCCAAAGTCTTTCCATATTTTTCATTATACATCTTGATTAATTTTTTCAATTATATAACCTCCTAAAAGGAGGGGAAATCCCCTCCATACTATTCTTTATAAGTTACTACTACTGACATTGCGCCACTACATACTGTGTATGATGCTTTATTATAAGCTCCTTGTAAACCGAAACCTTTCATAGTTCCGTTTTTAATTGCGTTTAATACGGCAGTATCAGTAATTGTAACTGTTTTACTTTCTCCTACTTTTAGACTTATTGTCTTAGACCAACCATCATTATAAGTTGGTTTTGAACCACTAGATATACTAGGTCTACTTGCATATTTATGCATTTTTAATGTAACGTTATGTGCAGATTGATATCCACCAGTTTGACGTTTAATTGTAATTTTAATACTTGTTATATTTTTACCTTTTAGATTAGCAAATTGACTACCAAAGAACCAACATCCATTGCAGTCACCGTAACCGTAGTCGCCCTGTCTACAAGTACCATCTTTCTTCCAGTTATTATATACACTACTTCTATATGTATCAGCACTTGTTGCTTTATAAGTAACAGTTTTAGTTTTTGGTGCAGGGTCTTTTGGATTAGATGGATTTGGAGTAGGGTCAGGAGTAGGGTCAGGTGTTATATTAGGGTTTCCACCACTATTTTTAATCATATCTTTAATAGTACCTAATATTATATCTCCATTAGATTCTTTATAATTAGCAAGTGTACCACTCATTTGAGTACCATTAGCTAAGTGAATTATTGAACCACTTTGAGAAACCCATCCATTACCTTTAACTTGACCACTTGTATTTGTAGCATAAATTATACTAGAAGATGTTGCAATAACTCCATGATATCCATCTATGAATTTAACACCTAAAATCGTACCACTTGAAAATTCCATAAATTTCATTATTGCAGAAGCATTCTTATTTTTATTTCCATAAATGTCGCAATAATATATAGCGAAGAATGGAACTTTGTGTACTAGTATAGAAACACCATCTGCTTCATTATCACCACCAACATATAATGAATCAGGAGCAATGATTCCCCTAGCAGTTGATGATTGACTATCACCCCCATATATTTTTATGTCGGCATTACAACAATAAAAACGTAAATACCCAGTTATTTTTAAACCACATAAGAAAAATAAAAGTCTTCCACCAAAGAAATAATTAAAAGTTACTCCAGCTGATATATCAGATTTTAAATATATCCTTACTGTTGAACCATTTAAATTCTTAGGTAATTTATCCAATAGTCCTTCTAATGTTTTAAAAGTACACTCATCTTCTAATATAACATCATCTGAACCATTAGTCGCATCTACATAAACATCTATTGAACCAGTTAATGCTTTAGGATATTGTGGATTACTTATTGATTTAACAGATAATGTATCACAAGATAAATCTTCTTCTACTGCTAAAGTTTTGTATCCAGCTGCACCATCTTCACTTATATACCAGTTACCAGGGATTACTTGTTCAACCCCATCTTCATCTATTATAGTTCTATTTGAAATATATCCACATAAATCTATGTTAGCAGCAGTTAATTTAATACTACCACTTATTGCTTCTAATACTTTATCAGTTAAAGTTACTGAACTACTTCCATCAGCTGATTTAACTAATAAGTCTATTTTATCAGCACTTTGTTTTATAACACTTATTCTATCATTTATATCACCAATTGTAGAACTTAATGTTTCATATATATCTCCTTCAATTGTTTCAACATCTATACTACTTGTTATGTGATATAATTCTTTAAATTTCTTAAAATAATCAACTAATACTTTTTCAACGTTATATCCTTGTAAACGAGCATCAGTTGTATTTATATTAGAAGCGTACATTTGATTATCATTGTTATTTGCTTTTTGAATTATATATATTTTATTCAATTATTTCACCACCTAACAAGTTATTATCCAATCTTCATAATATATCATATTTATAACATGATATCCTTTTGGCATAGTTATAGTTTCAGTATTATCACCTGTACTTCTAAAAGTAACTTTAATTTCTTTAGTACATTCCAATAATAAGAACATATTAGCATATGCACAACCAGTCATATCAGGTAAAATTATAATTCCATTATCTGTTAATTTGGATGCTTGTTTACGTTCAACTTTTAAAGTTACAGTATTACTAACAGGAGTAATATATATTACATCTACATCCATTAAATAGCTTAATGCACTTTCAACTTTATTTAATTTACCTGCTTCAATAACATCTCCATTATTCCATGTATTGGCTTTGTATGATTTATCAGTATTAAATATTCCACTTTCAGTATCACCTAAACCAACATGACCTTTGTTTACTGAGCTTGTTCCTACATTTATAGTATCTCCACCCATACTTAAAGAAGGTCTTACATGAAATTGATTACTTATTAAAGGTAATGTTAATGTACTATCAGCATCACTTATTTTAATTTCTAAAGCATAAGTTCCTACTTCAGTTAACTCATCAATCATAGTTGGGGATACAGTCATTGTTATTATACTTGCACTTATTGTTGCAGTAGCATTCACAACTTTACCAGCTTGAGATAATAAATTTATTTCACATGTGTTACAACCACTTATATCATAATCCAAACCTTTAATTTTAAATTTTAACATTAAGTTTTTATCTCCAGCGGTTAAATAAACATCTTTATCTAAAGATGATTTTCCATTTTGAACAATTATATTATAATTATTTGTAATAGCCATATTTTCACCTCGTTTATTTTATTATTCAGTTGTAGTGTAAGTTATTGTTACCGAACATGAAGCACTACAACAACTATAAGAACCATTTGCACCTGTTGTGTAATCACTTGTGCAAATACCTAATCCTTTAGCTTTGTTAGATATTAAACTTGTAATTTCACCACTACTCAATGTAAGTGTAATACTTGAGCCAGTTGCTAAACTAAATTTCTTATTAATAACCCCAGTACCTAATTGACTAGGTGTACCTGATGGTTTTTTAGTATAAGTATGTGCTCTTAAATAGTGAACTACAGATGCATTTCTACCACCACTTTGTCTAGTAACTTTTATCTTAATTCCAGTGACAGTATAATCAGGGTTTTGTAATATATTATAAATATCACTACCAAAGAACCAATATCCTATATTTTTACCATATCCACTTGTCCATGCACCTTGTCTAACTACGGATTCACTAGACCAACTATTAGCATAATTACCACTTGTTCTCCAAGTGCTACCACCTGAACTTTTTATAGTCTTACTTACAGTTGTAATTTTAGGTACATCAGGAGTAGGAGTAGATGTATCGTCTTTAACTACACTATTATAAGTTACACCAGTGTCAAATATTTGACCATTATTATTAATGTACTTAGCTCCTTTACTAGATGTTGTACCACAATGAGTTCCTTTATTTAATTGAATTATACTACCACTGATACTATGGAATGTTTCAGCACTTGTTCTACCAGCACTACTTGCTATATAAACATGAGATGCACTATGACATCTAACTAATGCATTAGGACTATTTATAGCAGTTATTGAAGATAGATAACCAATTGCTCCATTTGTACAACAAATACCATTATTTTTATAATCAGTAGCAGTACCACTATAACATCTTACATCATATACTGTTATCCTACATCTATCTGCCACTAAACAATATCTATAACTACTTTGAAGTCTACCATTTGCACCAGGCACTATATTGCAATATATACTTGCATTGTTTACTGAGCCAGGTGCATTACCATAAAATTCATAATCCATACCATGACCATAAAATGCTATACTACCATTTAATTGATGACCTTGCATAGCTATTCTAACTCTACCATTGTTAAAATTATTAAGATATATATTTTCAGTATGTTTTTTAGTTACATATATGTCTAATGTATAACCATTTAAATTTCTAGGAACTACGTCTTGTAAATCAGCAAAACTTGCAAATATCATTCCATCTTCAAAGTTGTCTTCATCATAATCATCAGGATATGTATAACCATATGTCACATAAACTTTACAATTTCTAACTAAACTTTTATCTTGCCATTCAACATTACTTGATTCAGCTATTATTTCTTTACAACTTATTCTACCTTCTATTAACAAGTCTTTTGCTTCACAAGTACCATCATCTCTTACTCTAAAGTTATCATTTACGTTTATATTTCCACCTGTAACATTTATGTTAGAAGAATTTAGTCTTCCTTCATGATTTACATTAAATGGAGCTTCACTTGGTATATCACTACCAGCCCAAAATGCTAAATTACTACCTGTTTCAGTACCCATACCAACATTAGTACCAACTAAATCATTTTCAGATATAGTAAATCCACCAATTTTACCAACAAGGGCAGTTATATCCCCACTTAATTTAACGTTTTTACCAGTTAAAGTACCATCTTCAGTTACTTTAAAGTTATTACCTAAAGTGATATTACCACCTTTGATTGTTATCTTTGATGCCACTACATTACCTTGTGGATCTACACTAAAGGAAGGATTTGTAGCAGAATTCATTATTGTAGCACCGATAATTGTTTTACCATTTATAGCACCATCTACAAGCATATCCCCAGTAATTTTAACTTGTTTTGTAATAACACTTAAGGCGTCCTCAGTCAATTCCATAGTACTAGATGAATTACCTTTGACGAACCATTCTATTTTGTTTGATTTTTGGTCTATCCTACTAAATTCATTTGTTACCGTTGCAGTATCTAGTATTTTAGCAACAGATATTGTTTTACTATATGTCTTTTTAGATTCAACATTAATTGATATATCTATTTTACCATTACTAGATGTGACACTATTTACAAGAATGGTCTTATTATCAGTAGATAATTCAGCAGTACAATTGGTGCATTTAATTATAGTTACTTTATATTCCCCTGCTTGTGGTGTCGTTTTCACAGGTGTTAATAATACATTATCTTTCAATATATTTACAACTGTACTTGGTTTGGTAATTTCTTGTGTAGGTCGGTTAATAATCATATTGAAAGAATTACTAAGGACACTTTTAGGTGTAGAGTTGTTTGCATTTGCCATAATCATTAAACCTCCTAACTCAATATATTGCCGCTCAAATCAGTTGAAACTATCACAGTTTCTTTTGTTATATTTAAAACGTAATCACCTAAATCCTCTATAAGACTTGCACTATCTTCAGGAGCAGGTGTCCAGTCACTAACTGTATTTCCTTTTTCTAACATCATATTACTTATTTCTACTGTTCCTACAAAAGCATCCATTCTAATTTGTACACCAGTAGCACTATCGAAATTAATTGGAGCAGTTATAGTAAGTTTATAAGTAAAAGTACCATCACTACTAGGAGTAATTCTACTCCATCCTTTACTTGAACCTCCATAAGTTTGTATTATAAAATCTCCACCACTATAGTTTGAAACTTTATATGTGAATGATAATGTTATTTTTTCACCATTACAAGAAGATTTTGCATCACTCAATAGATATAAATTAGTACATTGATTAGCACTTTTAGTTCCAGTAATTGTTTTAGCATTTTTAGTATCAAGTAAATAGTTTCTACCACCAAAACTTAATTCTTTTAATTCATCTTTTGTTGTATATGTTTTGCTTACTGTATTCAATATACCAGTGGCTTTTTGTTCGATTGCACTATTCATATTAGTTGTAGTAGTATAATTGCTTGATAAATTATTAGCTAAATCATTTACAACTGTTTTCTCAGCATAACTATCACTTACTGAACTTAATATACTATCTGCTTTTTGATCAATCTTACTATTGACTTGTGTGCTAGTATAATAATTTTTTTCTAACTTAGTATTTAAATCTGTAACACTTGATGTTGTAGCATATGTGTTACCCACTGTTGTTAATACACCATCGACTTTTTGATCTATTATACTATTCATATCACTTGTAGTTGTGTAGTCTTTAGCCAATTTATTTGTTAAATCAGTCACAGTAGTTTGTTTAGCATAATCCTTGCTAACTGTTTGTTTAAATCCTTCTAATGTATGTTCTAAATTAGATTGTTGACTTTTAACCTCTTTAATAGCTTCACCTAATGATTCTAATACTGGTTTAGTATAAGTTGTTTTAGTTGGATTCTCCCAAGTTTGCTTATATCTCATCCAATAATATTTACCAACTTCAAGTGTAGGCATAGTATCTGACCAAGTTCCACCTGTTTGAGTAGTTGCACTATCAGAAGCATACCATTGAGGTGTACTACTTGTCATAGATTGACCAGTATCACCTTTTTCACCTTGTTGTCCTTGACTACCTTGTTCGCCTTTTTCTCCTTGTTCTCCCTTGTCACCTTTGTCACCCTTATCGCCTTTGAATCTACTCCATACATAATCGGCTTTGTTATTACTTTCAGTAGGTGTTTTCTTATTTATAGCTATCCCAATGTAGTTTGTTGTATCTTTTGGTACATCATATAACCCAGTTCCATCTGCGTTATCACTATATTTTATCCATGTGTAATATGTTATACCATCAGCACCAGTATCTCCTTTTACACCTTGATCACCTTTCTCGCCCTTGATTAAGCTCCATGTGTAATCAGAAGGAGTATTACTTTCAGTTTGCGTTGTCTTATTGTATGCTAAACCAATGTAAGTTTTACCAGTAGGATTGTTACTAATACCATTTCCTTTATCATCATCTGCATACTTAATCCAAGTGTAATAAGTCTTACCATTCTCTCCTTTTACACCTTGCTCACCTTTAAATCTACTCCATGTATAATCGGTTTTATTATTACTCTCAGCTTGTGTTGTCTTATTAACAGCGATACCAATATACATTGTACTAGCCTTTGGTGTATCGTATAAACCTGTTCCATCGGCATTGTCACTATATTTAATCCATGTATAATAAGTAGTACCATCTGTACCTTTAATACCTTGTACCCCTTGGTCACCTTTTTCACCTTTGATTAAACTCCATGTATAGTCAGCTTTGTTAGTACTCTCATCGGCAGTTGTTTTATTATAAGCGAAACCAATATAAGTCTTATTAGTTGGGTCATCACTAATACCAGTTCCATCAATATCATCAGCATATTTTATCCAAGTGTAGTAAGTTTTACCATCCTTACCGGCTACACCTTGTAAACCTTGATCTCCTTTTTCTCCCTTGAATTTACTCCATATGTAGTCAGTCTTATTATTACTTTCAGTAGCAGTTGTTTTGTTAGGAGCAATACCAATGTACATTGTACTATCTTTTGGTACATCATATAAACCTGTGCCATCAGCATTATCACTATATTTTATCCAAGTATAATGAGTAACACCGTCTTCACCTTTAACCCCTTGTACACCTTGATCTCCTTTATCTCCTTTTATTAGACTCCATATGTAGTCGGAAGGTTTGTCGCTTTCAATTTTTGTAGTTTTGTTATAGGCAAGTCCAATATAAGTTTTGCCTGTTGGGTCATTACTAATTCCTTCACCAGTTACACTATCAGCATATTTAATCCATGTATAGTAAGTAATACCATCCTCACCTTTAACACCTTGTTCACCTTTAAATTTGCTCCATGTGTAATCAGCTTTATTAGTACTTTCATTAGGTGTTGTTTTGTTAACACCAATTCCTATATATTTTGTTGTATCTTTTGGAGTATCATACAATCCTGTACCATCTGCATTATCGCTATATTTAATCCAAGTGTAGTAAGTAGTACCATCTGCACCAGTATCACCTTTTATACCAGTATCTCCCTTTTCCCCTTTAATTAGAGTCCACGTATAATCAGTTTTATTAGTACTTTCAGTAGATGTTTCCTTGTTATAGGCAAGACCAATATAAGATTTACCAGTTGGATCATCGCTAATTCCAGTTCCCTTGTCATCATCTGCGTATTTTATCCATGTATAATATGTCTTACCGTCTTTTCCAGGGACACCTTGTAACCCTTGGTCACCTTTGTCACCTTTGAATCTACTCCATACGTAATCAGCTTTGTTACTACTTTCGTTAGGTGTTGGTTTATTTATGGCGATACCTATATACATAGTACTATCCTTCGGTGTGTCATATAGTCCCGTACCATCTGCGTTATCACTATACTTAATCCATGTGTAGTAAGTAACACCATCTTCACCTTTAACACCTTGTACTCCAGTGTCACCTTTTTCCCCTTTTATCAAACTCCATATATAATCAGAAGGTGTATTACTTTCGGTAGGTGTTTCTTTATTATAAGCAAAACCTATATAAATTTTACCAGTCGGGTCATTGCTAATACCACTACCATCTATAGTGTCAGCATATCTAATCCATGTGTAATAAGTTTTACCATCTATACCAGGCTCTCCAGGTACTCCTTGTAAACCTTGGTCACCCTTATCGCCTTTTTCACCTTTTATCTTACTCCATGTATACTTAGTAACTAACTCGCTATCTTTCTCGTTTGTATCGGTGTAAACACCTATATACGCTCCAGCAGTTTCACCTTTATTTGATGTGAAAGTTTTACCTCCATCATCACTATATTTTATATGCAAGTAATAAGTTAATCCATTTGCACCATTAGTTCCAGGGATACCTTGTTCACCTTGCATACCTTCAAATCTACTCCATTTATAAGCAGTATAATCAGTACTATCATTTGGGTCATAATCAACATAAGTACCTATGTAAGCACTAGGAGTTTCAGTCATCGGATTACCATTTGCATTAGCACTATATTTTATATGGAAATATGTTGTTTTACCATCTTTCCCAGCTTCACCTTGTATTCCTTGTTCACCTTGTTCTCCTTGGATACCTTGAATACCTTGTAAACCTTGATCACCTTTATCCCCTTTTTCACCTTTAGCACCTTGTATACACACCGGTGTTGAATATTTTATTCCTCCATTAGAATAAGTATATTTTACACGTTGCCATACATATTTTCCACTAACCCATGTAGGAGATTTATCAGTAATCCATTCACCACCTTCTAAAGCAGTAGATGAAGTAGATGTATAAAATTGTGTTTCAGAGTTAGTCAAAGAAGAACCTACATTTGTTTCTAATGATCCTATTTTATTAACTAAACTATCTACTGTACTAACAGTTGAATTGTAAGCATCTTTTAATTGAATTGTTTTACCATTTTCAGTAGTTATTGTTGTGTTATCAATCAAAGAACTAATTTGTCCTTGTTGAAGTTTTATGCTAGTTGTATTACTTTGAACTTGTTTTATAACAGAACTTAAATCACCATCAACTGTTATTTTTTCTATGCTATCGACCTTAGTTTTTAAAGCCGTAAACGCCACATCTAAAGTTTGATTTGTATCATCGAACTTAATTTTACTAGACTTAATAGTACTTGTGTTTCCATTTATATTAGTGATTAAACTATCAATATCTATTTTTCCACCTGATATATGAGCATCATCACTAACCATATCATCTACTATTAATCCACTACCAATTGCTCCACTTTTTATACCATTTTGGTCTATTAATACTCCTGTTCCTTCTGCATTGAATAATGAGAATGTGAAATCACCAGTAGCATCTTTTCCTATTTGAATACGTACTTTACCATCTTTGTCTTTAAATTGTTGAAGATTACCTTTTAATGTCATACTTCCATCTTCGGATTGTATATTAACTTTATTAGTATTTAATACACCAGTATTTATTTTATTAGCATTTATGGAATCAATCATAGCGTCTTTTATAAACGCATCTTCAACTGTAACTTTACTAGCAGTTAAAACTAAAGATTGAATGTTATCAGAAGTTAAATGTCCATTCAATAGTAATTTTATATTCCCTACATCAGTTGTTAAATTCTTGATTGTAGCGTTATCTATATTTGCTAATTTACTTTTCAATTCTTCTATATCTGCATAAGCAGTTGATAACCTATTTATTTCAGCCATATCAATTTGAGCAAAATTAGACTTTAAATTTTCTATTTCACCATTTATTGCATATAAATCTTCAGTAGTAATTGAATCACTTTTTAGATTCTCTAACATATTATCTATTTCTTTTTTATTGTAAACTTCTTGTTTAGTATAATAGTTAGATAAATCTACATTAAAAGGTGGATCGGCAACTCTATTCACTCCATAAGTTAAGTATATGTTTTCATCATCTTGCGTTAATGATTCCACCGTTAAAGCCTCATAATTCTCATCATAAGGTGGTTCAGTAGTGATTACTTGTTTATAACCATACTCTTTCATTAACGCTTCATCTTCATTAAAATTTGTTATTATTTCCTTATCAGATTTTTGGTATGTGTTTGGAGCAGTAACTAAAATGTTTTTAAATGTACTATCTTTCTTTATTCTACCATAATCACTCATGTTATCACCTCAAACTAAGAATTTGTTGCAGGTGTATAATATCCATACCATAAATCATTTATATATGCTAATGATAATTTGCACATTTTACCTTGTGTTATTACAGGTACGTTATCCCAACTTATAGTTGGTAGTTTTATATTTGCACCTTCTTTAGTTGACATCACATATAAATTAATTTCTGCAAATGTATTAGGGCTAGGTAGTTGCACTTCTACATCAGCATTTACATTTAAAAATTGACATCTATCTTCAGTTACGTTCGCAAATCCTTCCACAATAGGTATAGTATGAATTTCTTGTTCATTGTTGAATACTGTTTTTTGGTTCTTATCATATTTATATTTATGAAATTCTTTTTCATCAGATTTACATCTTGATATTCTTGATTCATAAGCATCATAATAAGTTACCATGAAATAATTTTCTCCAGTTAATGTATATGTAACATCTGTTGAAAAATCTCTAACCTCTCCACTTATGATATAAAATCCTTTTTCTAAATTAGAAATTGTTATTGGTTTTGCTTCAGTACCAACTAATGTTTGATGTATTTCATTATCATTAAAACTATCTATTTTTACAGAATTAGATAATACTGTATCAGTAAGTTTACTTATAGCCTTTTCAATCTTATTCATTTTTGAAGTTGTTATTATATCACCGACTACCCATAATGTTCTATTATAAGTGCCATCCAAATTGAATAATATCAATTCATTTCCATAATTTTCTATAGCAGTTTCATTTATAGTTGCTCCTATAGAAGATGTTTCCAATTCATTTAATAATAAATCTGTTTCAACTAAAGTCATATTTATAGGTGGTAATACCTTTTTATTTCTTTTATCATCCATAATAACTATATACAATTGGTATTTACCAGTTTCAGTTAATGAATTCATAATTTTATTATCCAATGTAAAAATAACAATGTTATTCACAACAGGAACAACATTGCTTTCAGTACTATTACCTAATTTATCTCTTAATACAACCTTAGCATATAAATCAGTTTGATTAGATAATTTAATGTATGGTGAATTTAAAATATTAAAATATATACTCACACCTACATCATTTGTATATATTTCTAAATCGTCATTTAACTTACTTTCGCCCTTATCAATAACGATTGTGTATTCTCTTTTTATACCACTCATTTAACTTATTCACCTCTAGCTTTCTAATTTTTTCAATCTTGCATCTAATTTTTCATAATTATTTTGTAATATTATTACAGTATCACTTAATGTACTTACTTGTGTTTTTAGAGAATCAATTTGAGTTTGAAATGTTTTCTTCAACTCATCCAATGTCGCTTGTGAACCATTACTATTTATTTCATTTATACAAATTGTAAGTTTAGAACTCAATACATATCTACTATCTTTATATTCTTGATATGCCTTTGTAAAAGCACTTCTATCAGAGTTTGATATATTTAAGTCAGATAATTTATTATTCACATAACTCATCATAGCATAATGTTTCTTATTAAAATCATCAAAACTAGATTTTAATTGTAATTTAGTAACCTCCGATAAATCGACATTTGAGTAATAAACTTCATAATATCCTTGTATTTGTGTATAGAAACTTTGTAATGAAAAAGCATAACTTTTAAATGAGTTATATTGTTGTGTAGTCATTACACCATTTGTATGAATTACATTATTGTGTAAAGTAACTATTTTGTTCAACACGACTCTTATATCATCAAGAATATTAGCTATTTCTTGTTTTTCAGTATTCATAGAACTCAACATTGATTCTTGTAAATCATTAAGTTGTGTAGTTAACGTATCTATTCTATCATTAGCTTGATAAATTTCAGATGGTATTTGACCTCCCGAACCCAAGAATTTTAATTCACTACAAGCTGTCTTTAAGTTAACTAGCGATTCTATCATATTAGTAATGCAACTTGTTATAGGAATTGCAACGTCACTTGTCATTTTTTCCTCAGCTGAACTAGTTAAATTTGATAGATCAACTTTTAATTGTGACATGTAAGTTTCAAGTAAAACCTTGTATTGAAATACATCATAATTTTCTTCAGCTTTGTCATCTTGTTTTAAATATTGACAATATAAATCTAGCAATGCATCAGCATAAGCTAAAGTACTTACACACAAATTATTTGTTTCATTTAATTTTGAATTAATTTCTCCTTTTTCAAACATAGTAAATTTACCATCATTCAATGCTTTTTTCAATGAAGTATTTAAATATATTAAGTTTGAATTAAAATCTATAAGAGATGTATTTAAATCTTCTTTGATTTCATCAAAACTTTTATCTTCTTTATATTTATCAGATAAACTTTCAACATCATTTGACATTGTTTCCATTGCCACAGTATAATCAGTCATTTCATTTTTAATAGTCTTGATGTTTTCAACAACCTTTTCTTTATCAAAATTATCAAATATTAATCTTAATTTAGGATTGTTCATGATGACACTATTACCATTCATATTTTTTATTATAAAAAGTAAATTATCTTTAGCTATTCTATCATTACTTGTATATAAATTGAATGGATCTTCAGAGTTCCAATATATATTTTCATCTTTAATTACAATATTATTAATAGGGTAGAATTTATTATCAAATTCTACCACTAAGTTTTCAATATATACATATCCATTTTTAGGAGTGTTATTGTTACAAGCCATATCACATTCCCCCTATAATTTCTTATAATATGATTGATTTTTTATATTTTTATCAGTAGTATCAAATTTCCAAAAGTTTATTGTACAACCACCATGTTTCATGTATTGTTTCCAAGCACTATGGAATTTGAATGCACCATAATAATTTACACAGAATTTTGCCATGGCACTAAAATTAGAAGCAACACGTCCTTTTCCCCAAGATATTACATATACATCTGTATAAAGTGGTGATCCTAACATTTCACCAGCTTTTGAATCAGATGAACTTAAATATAAATCGAAATCAAAACAATACCTTTCTACCGTTCCTTTCGGAATACTTTAACACTTATTTAAAAGTCGGAGTAGACTATATCTTTATCCCATAGGGATAGTTTGCACTTCCAATGGTAACTCATCCTCCATTGTACAATTAGTCGTTGCACTTTTTTAAAATCTCAAGTTTTGCATTTTTACTAAAATAATTCTTTTGTAATCCATAATATGGTATATTATAGTTTTCTTTTGCATATTTACAAGCCTGTGTTATAGAATTAAATTTCTTTATAAAAATATTATCTATATATAAATTGCATTCTATATCCGTTGAATGAGGTGCTTCTCTATCAAAATTTTCCCAAGAATATTTATTATTATATGTTACATCGCACCATTCTAAATTTTCAAAATAATTATCATCTCTTATAGCATTCTTATGATTTACTACGCTATACTTTTTTGGATTTTCATTTTCAACAAAATACATTGCTACTAATCTATGTATTCTTTTATAATATTTCTTACCTTTATAACTTAATTGAACACTTAAATATCCATCTTTATCCGTTTTTAATTTCATCATTCTAGGTGACTTATCACCTCTAAATTTAAAAACTTCTCCATAATTACTTATTTTATAATTTGGTGCAAAATCAATAACTTTCCATTCTTTTTCTTTCTTCATATTTTACCCCCTCTTTATATTATTAATATTATACTATTTGTTTAGTCTTTGCAATGTATTTTATTATTTATTTAATTATTTTTTGAGATTTTAAACTTAGCACAGGATTACCATATCTTACGACTTAGGTTTCCCCTGTTAGCTTATTCATTAACTATCATTTCCTATAGCTACTATGCGTTGAATAAACACCCCTGAGTAATAGGGTTCACAAACTTTTTTACATTTATATTACTATAAATGGGAGGCAATTATTTACCTCCGGTATCATGAACTGTATAAATACCTGATTTGTTTCCAAATTTACCTTTCAATTTAGGAATATATATTTTAGTTCCATAAGGCATATTATGGGCAGCACAACTTTTACCAGCAGTCATTTTTTGTCCACCTGCGGCAGAACCAGCTTTACCACCATATGCAGTACATCTTGCATTTGTAAATTTATAAATATATTTATTTCCATCTTTGACACCTTGTTCATTGTAACAGTTAGGAGAATCTTTTTTAGATTCATTAGGTTTGTTATTTTTAGAAGGTTTTTTAGTCACTGCTTTTTTATCAGCTTTTGATAATTCCTCTATTCTAAAGAAAAATACTCTACTTTTTTCAAATTTTCTTTTTCTTTTTACTATACCTGTTTGATATCCAGCTGCTTCAATAATATACCCATTACCAGCATATATAGCAGTATGAGATGTTGTTACAGTAAACATATTTTTCTTAGTTACAGTATGTCCTTGTCTAGTCCACATTACAATATCACCAGGTTTACATTTACTTAAAGAAGTATTATCAGCATATCTCCAAGCAGTAGCATTATGTTTTCTAGCCATGGCTTGTAATGTACCACCTGAACAAGATAATCCTCTCATGAATGAATATCCAGCATAATCGTAAGCACAACCAACTAATGAAGAACAGTCAAATCCCCATTTTCCATAACCAGGTTGTTTATAAGTGACTCCCATTACTGTTTCATAATGTGCTCTTATAGTATTTTTTCTATTATAGTTAACTGTTCTATATGCTTGAGAATACCACGCTTTACCTTGTTTTCTCAAATTAACAATGTCATTAGCTCTTTTTACTATTTTATCACGAACACTTGCTATTCCATCACTATCATTATCGTCATCTTTATCATCGGTTTTCTTTTCAATATATTTTGCACTACAATAAGCAACTAAGTTTTTCCATTTTATTTTTGCCCAGTCACCACTTATAGAATAAACATCTATTTCCTCACCTTCACTAAATGTACCTAATACTTTATAGTTAGTTCCTGCTCCATTTCTAATATTTAACGAGATAATAGTACATACATACTTAGTTGTTGGTTTGTTTAGACTAGGGTTTTCTCCAAGACTATCATCAGGTTTTTGTGGTTTTGAAGGTTTTTCATCATCTTTATCAGGCAACTCATCTTTGTCTTTCTTAGTATTCATATCAGTTAATATATTCGTGATCATGTTGTCATATAAAGATTTAGCACCATTCATATTTAAGTTGAATCCATCATCACTATAAGTAGTTATTAATAAATTATTTTCTACGATTCCATCAGAAGCATTAATTATTGTGATATGTTCAATACCTTGGCTATATGTAAATACTGCATTATTAAATTCTTCAATTTCCTTATTAATTGATTCATATGATGTTGAAACTTTATCATATTCAACACTTACTGGTAATTCTTGTACAACATATATTTGTTTAGATTTATATTTAATTCTTAATTTATCTAACAAATTAGTCATTTCGGCTATTCCAGTTTTACTAGGGTTAGTAGCACCTAACATGACTATTACACAACCAGGGTCTTTTGGTAAATCATTTATTATATCTTTACCACTTTCATAGAAATATCCACCTGATACTTGAGATTTTGCCACAACTGTCATTTTACTTAAAGCACCTAATGACTTCATGCTTAATACTCTATCTGAACCAAGTATTAATGCATTATCTAAGTTGGCATGTTTACCTTCATCTACTGGTTCAACTGTTAATAATAAACTAGCCATGATATCAGGGTTTTCACTTGAAAATACATTTATAGCACAATTTCCTGCACTAACACCAACAACCAATCCTTCACTAGTGACTACTGCTACTTTAGTATCTGTGGAAGCAAATGTAACATTTCTGTTAGTAGCAGTTAATGGGATAATAGTAGGTACTATATAAAATTCTCCATTAATGTTCATAGTATAGCTCATCTTATTTAATCTAATTGATGTAACAGGTATTTTACCATGAGTATTATAATATTCACCAACATTAACTTCACAAGAAGCCTTCTTCAATCCATCTTCACTAACACATGTTATTGTAGCAATACCTCTTTTTACACCTGTTATTTTACCATCATCAACTGTTAAAACACTAGTATCAGAACTTATCCATACTACATTTTGGTTAGTTGCATTTTTAGGAGTAAATGATACAGATAATGTATATGAAGATTTTAAGTCTAAATGTAATGAACTTTCATTTAATTGAATTTCCTCCACAGGAATTTTAGAAACTAAAGGAGGTGTTACAAAATCAAAATCTAATATATTACTAGTATAAATACTATTATTATCACGTTGATATTTAATATCATTTAATAAATATCTTTGTGACGCTTGTGCTTTCTTTGTAAGTTTTGCTTTTTTCAATAAATCAGCCATAGTTTTTCCATTGTTCAATGATGATTTTTTATTTGAAAAAGTTAAGTTTAAAGAAATCAAATTATAATTTTCATAATTTGCTTCCCAACCAACGAAATATACAAATTCTTCTTCATCTTTTTCTTTATCATATAATGAGATCACATCACCTAATCCTAATTTACCATGCCATTGTTTTCTCGTAGGATTCATAATTAATCTTTGCATAAAGTTGGCACTATCTATTGTAAATTCAAAAGTAGGCATACATTTAGAAGCCAATATTTTTTCTCCAGTTTTTAATAACTCACTTGCATCAATAAATGAATCATCAGAATAAGTATCGTAGTAAACAAATTCTTTTAATTCATCTAATAATTCATTTGTGAATATAGGATTTCCTACATAATCTAAAGCACCTTCTCTAGTACATAATACATTTAGCTCATCAATTTGTGCATTTATTTCATTTAATTTAGTAGTTACATTTACTATATCATCATTTATATCAGCTAATTCATCTTCTTTTAATAACAATTGAGTTTTTAAATCATCTAATGAATATCTTGTGGTATCTGTTTCAGCTTCTTCATAACCTTTTATCATACTATTCAAAGATGTTATGGCAGTATTAATTATAGTTTCATTTGCTTTTTTATCAGATAATTGAGTTGTAAGTTGCACTTTTTCTTTTGATAAGTCTTGCCATTTTGCAATTCTCTCAGGTGTAATTTTTTCAAACAACACTATTGCATTAATTAATTCATCACTCATTTCATGAGTTCGTACAAAATAACTATAATTTTCTATATAATCAAATCCAGTTGGAGTAACATCTCTTATGTCACATTTTTCTTCGTTACCTTTTAATTTTAATCTAGTTACAATATCACTACTATTAGATGTTTTACTAATATCTTTTATATAATTATCTTTTGTCAATACTAACTTCAATACATCTCCAAAAGAATCTTCATCATATAAATGTAATAGCTTATTCTTTTTATCAAATACTGGTACACAACACCATTGTTCACTTATTGTTTCAGTTATAAAAGAATAGAATGAAGTATCTGTATCTTCTTGCATTCTCATTTTAGGTTTACCATTTTCACTATATCTTACTGTTTCATCAACATGTCCTAATTTCCATCCAGTTAATTTATATAATTCATCATTAAAAGCATATATCTTATTATCCACATCAGGGTCTAATAATGTTAATCCTATATTACTAACTGCAAAATTTATTTTTTCTAATTTCTTTTCTATTCCATAAGCAGTAACTTCTTTTGTATTATTTATTTTGTTTTCATATATTTCTTTAACAACATATTGTTCTTCATCAATTTCTAAATATCTTTCATTTTTAAATTCATCATACAAAGGATATCTTGTTTTAGCTTTATGTTGTGTATTCGTATATTCTTTAGGTATAGTTAATTTAATAACATCTATATCATCAAAGTTCATTGATTGTGAAGTGACAAACTCAGTTGAAACTTGACCGATTACTTTGTGATTTACTCTAGTTAATAATATTTCTTTGATCTCTTTAAGTTCTTTCACTATAACATTGTCCATTTAATTCACCTCCTTATTTCATAGGAATTTCACAATAAATATTAACGTTGCAATCGCCTTTCACTAATATTTGATTTATTCCAGGTTGCAATTTTATCCATTGTCTATTGCATAAATATAATCTATTTTCATCTTCTTCATTCATTACATTTGTCATATAGTTATCTATATAAACAACTTCGTTTTCTTCCAATCCACTTATCATAAAATCGTTTATATAAATTATATTATTTTTTGTGCCTAGATTTTCTAAAGTAATTAATGGTTCTAATGTAGTTTTTGATTCATTGAATATTTCTATTAGTTTTGAACCAAACACCATTTCATCACGTTCTAATATTTTATATCTAAAATTATCTAGTGGTTTAAATGTTACTTCTATCCAGCCTAATTGTGCATAATTTAATTTAGGTTTAATCTCAGTCACCATAACATAATGTACTAATGTTAAATCATCATAACTTATAAATTGTTCAAAATCATCAGATATTAACCAATCACAAATTCTATTATAAATTTCAGTTGTCCAAGTCATAGGTAAATCATTTTTATCTAATAAAGCTAAATTTAAAGTAAATTCTTCCGTATCATTTGGTTCTTGTGTATAAGCTATGTTATTTGCTATACTTTCCTTGTTTATATTTCTTGAATAAGGTTTACCTTTATAGTTTAGCACATCTTCATTTACACCTACGATTTGTACATTAAATTCTTTACAATCTTTTCCCCTAAATATAAAGTTAGGTTCTATAAACATTATAATACCACCTCCTAAAATAAAAATAAGAGTATAGGAAAATTCCTATACTCTATTTATTATGTTACTCATATAACCTTCTATTTGAGCTTTAACTTCATTAGCTATATCCATTGCATTAGCTCCTGCTCCACTTATTTCTATTTCTATTCCACCTACATTTATTGTCTTAGCTAAATTATCATTTGCTATACCAGCTTGTATATCATCATTTGGTTTTAATCCTAGGTTTGAATAAATACTATCTATATTCTTAATAGTGTCATATGCTATTTGCAAGTTAGCAATATAATCATTCTTGATTGATTCTCCCATAACGCCAAATGCTTCACCTGATTCTTCAGCAAATTTAATCATTGCATCTTGTAGATTAATTAAATTACCATCTATGTCCTCAAATACACCTGAACCTAAAGCATTTTTTACCATTTCAGCTATTTTTGAATCATCCCAAGTTTTTTCTAAATCTTCTAATGCTTTATCATTACTATTATTAACATTATCTATTGCATTATCAAACATCTTATCCATTAACTCATCTTGTCTATCTTTAACTAGATCTTGTAGATTTTTATTTTCATCAGCTAATTCTTCCATTAAACTTTCAAGTTTTGCACGACCACTCAATGAAGTATCTCTTTTAGCTAATTCAATGTTTTGATTTAATTTAGCAATCTTATCTTGTTGTTCTTTAAGTTGTTCATTATATTTGTCTTCATCTTTCTTGTCATTGTAAGCATCTTTGACTTTGTTGATTATATCAACTTCTTTATCAGCTTGTTTTTGAAGTTGATCTTTACGTTTATCCAATTGGTCTTGATACATATTTGTAATCTTGTCTTCTATATCTTTTGTTGTATTCAATCTATCTTCATTAGCCTTCTTAATACTATCATTATAATCATCAATTGATTTTTTAGAATCACTTATAGAATCACTTAAGTCATTCCATGTATCAATTAAATTAGATACATATTCATAGCTTCCACTATTTTGAAGTTTATTCATTGCATCAGCAAAATTAGTCATTTGACCATCTTTATCAAATTTAAATCCATATTTTTCTAATTCTTTTTGATACGCTGATTGTTCTTTTTTATAATTTGATAGATTTTTATTAGTTTCGCCAATCAATTTATTATAAGTTTCTTGTTTCTTATTTAATAAATCTAGTCTATCAGTTCCATATGCATAATTTAATTTAGTATCAAGTGTATCTAAATCATCTTCTAATTTATTTATACTTTTATCTGTGGATGTAATTGCATTTTTAGTTTTATAAGTAGATTGTTCCAACTTAGCTAAGGATAAACTTTCATTAGTATCTTTCATGCTTTTTTCTATATCTAAAATATCATTTTTAGTTTTTTGTAAATTATTATGAACATCTTTATATCCATCTACATATTCTTTTATCTTATCTAAATCAGCACTATTTTGATGTTTGTTTAATACACTATCTTCATTACTTATATTACCTAACTTATCAAATTTAAATCCATAGTCTTTAAGTTTCTTACTATACTCTTTAGATTCTTTAGTTTCCTTACTCAATGAACTTTCTAAATATTTCTTTTGTTCAGCCATATATTTTAATTGCTTATTCATAATATCTAAACTTTTTTGTCCATGAGACATATCTAATTTAGTATCCAAACCATCTAATATGTCGCCTAGTGTTTCAAATTTAGAATTTAACATTTCTACTGCATTAACATATTTATAAATCTTATCTTCAAATTTCAATTTTTCAATTTCATCGTTATTTTCTCTAATTTGAGTTTTTAATTTTTCAAATTCTTCTTTTGTTGAACCGATGTCATCAAATTGAAGTTTCATATATTTTTCTAAATATGTTTTAGCTTGCTCATAACTGTCTTTATATTTATCGTAATTATTCTTAGCAGTATCAGCTGCACTTTTTCTAGCAGTTTTATCAGCTTCAGCTTGTTTCTTAATTGCTTCTTGTTGTTTTTTATATGCTGCCTTTTGTGACTTAGTCATTTTTGAAGTATCTTTTGTAGAACTACTCTTAGTTGTTTTACTAGCTGATTTACTTGCTTTATCACTAGTTTTTTCCAATTGTTTAAGTTTAGTTTCCATTTGAGTTAATTTCTTCAAGTAGTTTGTTACATTTCCATCATCATTGAACTTAAATCCATATGTGTTTGATAATACTTTTTGTAATTTACTTGCTTCTTTAGTTTGATAAGTATATTGTTGTTTCAATAAACGTTGTTGTTCTTGTAATGATTTATTCATACTTTGTAAAGTACTTATACGTTTTTTACCAAATAAATTATCTAATTTAGCATTTGCCAAAGACACATTATGTTCAACTTTACTAAGTTGATTATTTAAAGTGGTCATTAACTCTATACCATTCTTAATAGAAGATAGTCCATATAAGGCTACATTTATAGGAATGTCTTTTGTCTTGAAAGAACTAAAAGAACTTATACCCTTACTTATTCCACTTGTTGCATCAGCAGTAAATGAATCTATTGCACTTGTATCAGGCATATCTAATGCAGTTGCTTTGAAGATATGATCAGATATAGGACTTTCAGTATCAAAAGGATTTACAGATATACCATCAAACATAGGTATACCATCTTCAATTGTAGATTGTAAACCACTTGATAGTTTTGAAAATAATCCTTGTATATAATCCCAACCACTTTGTATAAAGTTTACTACTACATTTTTTGTACTAGGTTGGTCTTGTATATCTTGCATTTTTTGTTTAGTTTCATCTGCTCCACTTTCATTTACGTCAACATGCTTAGTTTTATTCCCACTCTTGTTATCTACTTCTGTTAATTTAAATACTACTTCACCAGCACCATTTTGTGTTACTTGTAGAGTTTTATCATGAAGTGTTTTTGCTTCAACAGTATCTAAATTGCCTAATGCTTCTTGTACGGCTGCTACAACTTGCATACGTTTTTCTTCAGGTAAACTATTTATATCACTTTGTAATGCACTTAAATCACCACGTTGTACATCAGCAGTTATTTTAGTTTTTATGTTATCATCAACTTTAAGCTCTTTTAATGATTCAGTTAAACTAGTGATATCATCTTTACCTAATATTGTAACTCCACACTCAGTTGTAATAGCATTATTGTCAATCAACCAACTTATCATTTCTTCATAAGTTTCACATTCACTTAGACCTTCTACATTAGCATTTATTACTGATTCAATATTACCTTTATCACCTTGTAAATTTGTGATTAAATTGTCAAAATCTTGAACTTGGTCTTTATCTCTAAATTCAGTTTTAATACTCATTAATATTTCTCTATGGTCTTTATCGTCAGTAACTTCTTTTATAGCTTTTTCAGTTTCTTCTTTATTCAATTTAGTTTGTAATTCAATAGGATGTTCTTTCGCTTCTTCGTTCATTTTTTGAAGTTCTTCTCTAGCTATAACTGTACCATCAGACATAACTATGTCAGTTTTTATATCAGCGTCAACTGCTTCACCTTTAAGTATTTTGTTTAATAGGTCAAAATCTTCACCTGATAAACCTCCACCTCTAGCTTCACTGCTTGTAATCTTAGTGACTATGCCCAATTCAACATCATCTATTTTACCATCGTTCTTAAGTACTGCTTTCATTAATCGTTGAACTTCGCTAGAACCTTCGTATTCCAATTCACCTTCGGCATATGCTCTAATTTTAACTTTCTTTTCGTCATCAGTTACATCTTGATCGTTTAATAAATCAGCTAATGTATTATCAGCAACCCATTTAGCATGTAATTCAACTGCTTTTTCATCGCCTTTAAGGTAATCAGTAAGACTTGAACCATTGTTTTTAAGGAAGTCAGCAAGTCTCATTTGTTCCTCATCCAAAGCACCTTCTAATGTTCCACGTAATGTTTCTACCCATTGACTTGCATCTATACCTGTCACTTTTTCCAATTGATCAGCTATACCACCAATTGAATCGGCAAATGCGTCAGCATCTCCAGTTAATTGATAGGCTTGTTGTGCAGCATTAATTGACTTAGTCCAATCTTCAACTTTACCTTTATTCTTTTCAGCATATTCAGCTATCTTATTGAAACCTTCTAAGAATTTATTTTGTTCACTTTGAGTATCAACATACTTACTAGACCAATCAAATTCATTGAATAAAGTGTACATTGAACCTGATATTTTATCAGACATTTCTGACCAATTCTTATAAATACCACTATCATTTAATCTATTCAAAGCTAATGTTTGTGCAGATTGAATGTATTCACTCATCTTATCATAATTTTCAGCTAAGTCTTCATTTTTCTTAGATACTTGTTTATTTCTTTCTTCTAATATTCTATTGTAATTTTCACTATATTGTTGAAGTGATTTTATTTGTGCCCCAAAATATTTAGTTTGCATAATTTGAGATTCATTTGTAAAATCAAAACCAGGTTGAAGTCTATCATGAGTTGTTTCATTTGCTTTCTTTATCTCATTTAATGCTAATCTACCAGCAGTATTTTCTTGTGATGCTTTCTTAGTTCTTTCTATTTTTTGAATTTCTTTTAAATTTTCAATATAATCTTTTAATGACCCATTCAAAGCTAATAAAGGTTGATTTTCATCGTCCCAACCTATAACTAAGTCCGGTGATATTTCAGCTATTTGTTGTCTTAATGATAACAATTCACTTTCTTCATCTTTAGTTTTACTAGTCTTTTTATTAAGTTCATCGTATCTTTCAGAAATAGAACTTAAAGAACCTATTTGTTGTCTATAACCAGCAATTGTACTTTCAGTTTCACTAATTCTATCTTGAGCACTTTGATAAGCTAATTTATTAGCATTAGCAAGTTTATAAATTGCACCAGCAACTTGTTCTATTACAAATACACCAGCACTTAATAATGCCATATTTCCAGCCATAGTTAAGAAACCTTTGGCGGCACCTAAAGCACTACTACCTAAATTAGATAGTACATTTTTAAATCCACCCATTTTAGATGTTGTAGAGGAAGTACTTTTGTTTACTGCTTCTGCACCTTTACTAACCTCAGTCATACCACTTGCAAATTCACTAGTCTTGGAAGCAGTTTCTTTTAATGTATTACTTACTTTATTACCTTTATTACTAAAATCATCTAAATTTTTATTTGTATTAGATATTTTATTATCAACGTCAATAGTATAATCACCCATGTGTTGCATGGCTTGTGCCATTTGTTCACTATTTAAACCAGCTTGTTTACTACTAGACGCATTTTTTTCTAAAGCAGAATTAACACTATTCATAGTAGAACTAACTTTACTATTAACATTGACTAATTGTTCTCCACTTTGAGAAGCCTCTTTATACCAGTTAGCAATTTTAGTCCAATAACCAGTTACATTTTCACCAGCACCTTTTTGTTGCAACCCTTGATATAATGCTATAGCTCCACCACCAACAGTAGCCTGTAATAATCCAGGGATTTCATTTAATGATTTAACTATATCATTTACTGTTTCTAAAAATGAGTTTGCTCCATCTAACAAGTTCTTAAACATATCCGTACTCATCACAGTAGTAACTAATTGAGTTACGTTTTCTTTAAGAAGTGTCATTTTACCTTCGATCGAATTAATATATCTTTCATTTTCTTTCTCAGCACTACCTACTGTCATTCCAGCATTATATTCTTTTTGATATTGTAGCACTGTGTCCCAGTTATTCATTAATGCTTGTAATGTATTAATATGGTTTTTACCTGCGATAGCTTCAGCAATACCTGACTTTTGAGTTGTATTTAAGTCTTTCCATTTTGAACCTAAATCGTTCAAAATTTCATTCATGTCTCTAATATTACCTTTATCGTCTTTAACTTTTATACCTAATTTTTCAAGTGCTACGGCAGTCTTATTCAATGATGTTTCACCAGTTTTAGCACTAGTTTTTATACCAGCCAAGTTAGCACTTATAGTTTTAAAAGCATTACCTACCTTTGAGGCATTTTGAACACTCTCCTGTGCACCAATGATGTACGAAATACCTTCGTTCAAATCAACACCCAAAGTTTTAAATGATGATGCTGATTGTTGTAAAGCCACACCGACGTCACCTGATGTAAGGGCGAAGTTATTACCAGCATAATTGGCTTGGTCGATATAATTTGTCATTTCATTATAGTCTTTACCAGCACCCTTAACTAACTTGCCATTTTTTTGTAATGCTTTATTTACTCCACCATAAGCAGACAAAATAGATTTCAACTGTTTATCAGCCATATCTTGTGATTGGTCAGATACGTTAGCATACATTGTAGAATTTTTAGCATATTCCATAGCTTTATCCATATCTTTTATACCTAGTTGTAAAGCAGATGCAGTTGAATTAATTACATCTGTTGAACTTGCAGCAACCGTTTTACCAACTTCAATTGCTTTTTGTCTAACTTCTTCTAATGCTTCTTTTGTACCACTAAAAGAAGGAGGAGCAACTTTTTGTAAATCTCTTAAAGCACTATCTACTTCTTTTATCTTATCTAAAGAACCACTAAACATTCCTGTTATAGCCGTACTTAATGTATACATTGGAGTAATTGTACTTAATGTATTAGCGATAGTATTCCACATCTTACCAGTACGTCTAATTGATTGTTGAGTACTATTTAATGCACTTTTAACTTCTGTTGCTTGTTGTTTAATTGTGCCAAAAGATTTTGTTTTTATTTCAATATTACCTTCGGATTTCAATTTATGTAATGAAGCAACTAAATCATCAATTTCCTTGTCAGCACCTTCACTTTGACCTTTTAATCTACTCAATTGACTAATTAACGTATCTATATTTAAATCAATTTTTCTATGTTTACTTAAATTGTCTACTTCTTGACTTAAAGCCTTAACTGCCACTTTTGCTTCATTATATTTATTTACATAATTAGTAATTTCCTCAGATGTTGATTGTGGAGTTATCTTTATTTGAGATAATTCCTTCATCAATGTTCTAGCTTTTTCAAGTTTAGTGACGTCCACATCTAGTTTTAACCCAGTCATAAGTTGTTTAGCTCTAGTTAATTCTTGCTCTAAACCACTTACATCTGATTTCATTTTACTAATTTGATTTTCATTATTGATGTCTACTTTTAAATCTTTTAATTTATTTTGAAGATTAGCTATATCAGTAAATAATCCACTAAATTCTTTAGAGTTCATAACCTTTATAGGATTATTCTCTAAGTCCTTAACTAAAGTACCATATTTACTTCTTACTTGTTCAAACTCAGATTGTAATTCTTTTAACTTAGCTTGAGATTCATCACTTCCACCTGATAATTTAAATCCAGCATTCAAATCTCTTTCCAAACTTATCATTTTTTCTTGTGCATTTTGGAAGTTCTTAGCCATGGTTTGAATCATATGTTCTCCCATTTGACCAGTTGATTTATAACTTTGACCAAGTTTAGCTAACTCACTATCAACGTTCTTTAATTGAGTTAACAATACAGTTTGAGATTGTGAATCAGTAGTTGTACTTATTTGTTTAAGTAATGATTCTCTTTCCCTTAACAATGAGTTTATTTGCTTTAATGCAGTACCAGTAGTTTGAACTTGACTACCTAAATTATCACCAAATATACGTTTAGCAATATTAACATCTAGTCTACTAAGTTGTTCTAAATAGTTTGTGACAGTTTTGATATTATTGATAAATTGTTCTTGATTACCACCACTAAACATTTTCTTTAATGAATTACCAATAACATCACTCATTTGTGCAAGTTTATTGAAATCTCTTTTTGTAAAAGTACTTATTTTTTCTAATTGTTTAGTAACTACATTAAATGAAGTACCCATGTTTTTAAATGAATTAGTTAAATCAGTATTAAATCCACTAGCAACATTACCAGTTTGTTTCATACTTTTATTAAGATCATTCATTTTATTTGAATTTACACTTGTCAAAGACTCCATTGTTTTAGATAACTTAGTCAACGCACTATTGGCAGTCTTTAAACTTTCAAAATCAATCTTATTCAATGAATTTAAAGAAGTATTTAATTTTTCAAATTTAGTATTTAAAGAATCAAAACTAGTTGTTTTAATACTGTTCAATTGTTTCATACTATTTGAAAATGTTTCTAACTGTTTAGTTACCTTTTCAATTGAAGTTAATTTAGTATTCCCTAATTTCTCAAGTGATTTTTGTAACTTATCTATACTACCTACTGCACTATTAGTATTCAACTTGATTTCTTCTTTATTCATTTTAGAAATCATAGATTGCCATTCGTTCATTACTGCTTGTTTATCAATCGTTGCTTTAACTTTAATTTCATGATTTGCCAATTATCTCACCACCTTTCTAAAAACCTTTAGCTCTCATTGATTTATAAAAAAATTCATCAAATTCTTTTAAATTATTGTCTATCTCTTGTGACAATGGAACTGCTTGACGATAATTTATTATAGGTGGATTAGCTTTTAGCGAACTACCATGTGCTATAATTTGACCAGTTGAAAACTTTTCTATGACTGTATCAATACTATCTATACCACCAAACAAACTAGGATACATGACTTCTTTTATATTAATTGTAACTGAATCTTTAGTCTTGTTTATTATTTGAGGGGAATTAAGCATTTGATATGTACGTTGATACATACTAGGTGTATATGTAGCATACACCAATCTATATATCGTTTGTGACATTTTCTCCTTTACTTTTTCCCCAGCTTCTTCCAAAGATTCACTTATTGCATTTTCTACGTCATCTAAAAAGTCTTCTATTGAGTTATAAGTTGCCATTTACATCACCTATTCCTCTTGTTTTTCGTCCCCTTCATTTACTTTCTTTTCTTCTTTAGGTTTATTATCACTTATTCTTTTAATGTCTTCTACTAAACTTTCTAAGACTTCTTGTTTTTCTTCAATCAACACCATTCTTAATTTATTATCCATGTCATTTAATTCAAGTAATTTTAAACTCATGGCTTCAGTTTGTAATTCATGTAGTATCTCATGTATTTCAGAAGCAACTAATGATGATACTGTACTAGGATTGTCTAGTATGTCAGCTATATCACAGTCTATTTCAAGATTTGTACATTTGTCAAATAATAATTCATATATTTTTTTACCAGTTTCTTCTTCTTTTCCATCAGTTACACCCATTAATAAATTTAATGCTTCAGTTCTATCTTCATCTAGTAAATTATAGATTATTATTTCTTCTTCTACATCATCCACCATTACTTTGAAAGTTTTTTTCACTTTATCTAATTTTAATAATGATAATTTCATATTTTATCTCCCCTTATATAAAAAAATAAATCGTAGGAAAACCACGACCTCATCTATCTATGGTTTTTCCTAGGGTTTAATCAACTAAATTTGTCACCTTGTTATAAATAAAAGTAACATTTTATTCTTACTATTGTTTCATTAATCACCATTATAAAAAAATTATTTCAAAAAAAGTTATCCATGGTAATTAATAATATATAAATACACCTATAAAAAATTAATTCAAAAAAAGTTACTCGGCATATTTATACTTAGTTTAAATTTTTATGAACCTTTAGATAAAAAAAATAAAGGGGAGATGATACAAGACCATCTCCCCATAAGTTCATTGATAATTTTTATCTTAGCCAGCTTTATCAATTAATTTGATTATTTCATTTTGAGCATCAACCAATACGTCAAATACTATTGAGAATGAAGATACATCAGTAGCAGAGAAAGTAGTATCAGTATTAACTTGTGGTTTAGCTTTATTCATAGTTATTTCTTTTGTTATTTGTTGTCCAGCTTCATTTACTGCACAGAAAGTACCAACTATTTTAAATGATTTATTAGGTATAGTACCTTTAACAGTTATTGTACCTTTTGCTTGGTCATATTCACCACCTAATAACCATGCTAAGGCTTGGTCATTGATTAAGTGTGATTCCATAGTAAATGTACAAGTTCTTTGTCCATCGAATGCTATTGCATTGTTACCTTTCTTTTGAGCATATACAGTATCAGAACTTACACTTAATGAACAAGTATTTAAGTAATCAATAGTGATCGCATTAGTACCTTCAGCGTCATCTAATGCTGTTATTTTTAAATCTATTGCATCTTTTATAGCATAATTTCCAGTAGCCATTTTAATTCCTCCAATTTATTTTAAAAATTATTTTATTTTACAAGTAGTTCGCCAATCTTTGATATTATCAAGATTATATTTGACACTACCTGACGAAACTACATTTTCATTAACTTCTTTTGATAATAATATATTATAAGTATTCTTGAATTGCCAAATTGTAAATTCCATAATACTTTTATAATTTATTTGAGATTGCATATGAATTATTTGATTACACATGTCATAAAAGACATACTTATTTTCTTCAGCCAATCTCTCAGCTTCCCTTTTTCTATATTTTTTAAATTTAGCAATTACATCTTCTTCACCTATCATATCATCATCAGTATTTTTCTTTACAACAGTATCAGTCATTTCTAATACTATTTCACATAAAAATAATATATTATTGTCATCAATAATATATTTACTTTTATATTTTTTCTTGTTAGTTTTTTCATCTATATCATAATGTTTTTCATCTAATATTTTTATAATCACTTGAGAAGAACCATATAAATCTAATTTTATAAATTCTTCTGAAACATGATATAACAACATCAATGCTCTTTGGAATTTTAATAATACGGGTTCATTACCTTCTTTTATATCTCGTTCACTTAAAGCATATAGTGTATTTAGCATGGATGATTTAACTTTGTCTTTTATAGACATTACAAGATAAAACGGTTCTATAAAGTCATTAATATCCATTTGATTGTCCATTAATTCACCTATAGTTGGTTGTGCGATTTCACCTAAACCTGAACCTTTTGCAAATGCAATAGGTTTACCAGTAAAAAATAAACTTTTATGAATCATTATTTATATCCATTTACAATGTTTACTTGAAATCTTACATCCCAACCTTCATAACCGTTAGGTACATCATAGATTGGAAACGCTTGACACATTTTAACTTTACCTATACTTTTTATATATTTAGAATTGTGTATACAATTTGATAAAGCATCTATTAATGCCACAGTCCTAACTCCATTAAGCATTGTTAAGCAATCTTCATGACATAATATAATTACATCATATTGTATTGTTTTAACAGTTTCACTTTCTTTGTAATAACTTGTGTATGGTTCGTATAAGCTCATAGTAACACACAAACCTACATCACTTTCAGTTTGTATTTTATTAATTCTTCTACCTTTAAATACCTTATTATTAAATAGAATTTTCATAGGGTTTTTAACTTTATCCAAAGTGTATATATCTTTATCCTTCACATTATTATAGTATAGTAGTTTTCCTACTTTTTCATCTAATATTATTTCCTCACATATATCATGTAAAATCTTGTTTAAATTATCCACGTAAATCATCACTAAACACCTCTAATCTCTATTGTTACAGTACATTTTACCTCGTTTCCATCTTTCATATAAGTGCATATAGTACCATCATAAGTACACTTACTCAACTTAATTATAGCACCTATGTTTTTATCACATTTATCTCTAGGAATATATATAACACAATGGTCTTCATCATTTTCAATGAATTCAACATCTTCATTATCACAAACCCAACGGAATTGACCTCGTACAGTATCAGTACTTGTGTAAGTACCTTCCATATTAGTGTATAAAACTTTTTCACCAGTTATAGTATTTTCATCTATAATAGTTGACTCAGGGTCATTACCAGCCACACCATTATCTAAATCATCAGAAGATGAAGCAGGTTTTTGAGTGGCAGATACTTTTATAACACCTTTTGTACCAGTACCCAATCCATTAAGTTCATAGTTGTTAATTTGAGTTATTTCAAACACACAATTAGCTATTACTAACCTAGTACCATTTGTAAATTTATCAGTTATATCATTTGATCCCATCCATATGATTCTTTGTGAATCCAAAACACTTCCATATTTAACATATTGTATACCATCACTTGTCATTACCATGTATTCGATTGAAACAGGTATTTTGTATATTAAACCATTATGTTTATGGTTTATATATTGATTACATCTTCTAGCAGTAAATGTTTTCATAGTATCCATTTCTCTACTATCTTTATGTTTAATCAACCAAAAATAATTGTCCATATAAAAATATCCACCAACATCTAAAGTAGAATCATGATTAGTTTTAACTAACTTCTCATCACCACTTCTACTATCGTTGATTACGATATCATTTACAACAATTTCTTCAACTGCCATTTCCTCAAGTACAGGGAATACAAATGGTGGTGAAACAGGAACTTCTATACTAGTAGGAATTTCATTTTTATATAACTCAAATGTTCTAGTCATTTTCTTGATTGTGTTTTGTTTATTTTTCTTAGTAGCCTTAGATAGCAACTCCTTGTGTCTTGAATATTTATCAAATGATTTCATTAGTACCACCCTATACCCTTGTCATCAAAATCACTTGAATAAGTATAATCAGTACATCTTTGTTCAAATTCATTTTCACTATTCTTTTTTAAACTTTGTAATTGTTCCATTAATGTAGCAGGTGATTTTTGATTAAAGTTTGTATCAGAATATAAAATATGTAAATTGCTATCTCTAAGTATTTTAGGTTTTAACCAATATTTTATCATGCCTAAAGCTAATATCATGATTTCATCATCATTTAGTTTATCAACAATATGTTCTTTTGTTTCATCAAATTCTAAATTCTTTTTACAAAACTTAAATTCACTTATAGCACCTTTTAGATAGACTAAAAACAAATCTTTTACGTCCTCTTCATTGCCATCATTCAACATTATTGCAATCAAATCATCATCTATGAGTGATAAAAATACTTCATATATATCATTTAAATCAGTCATTTATTATCACCTACATCCAATTTTCTCTAAATATGTCTCCTAAGTTTAATTTTGAAGAAATAATTTCAATTTTATTTCTATCAATTTCATCAGGGTCTTTTTTGAATACTGATAACATTCTTCCAGCAATAGATACTAATAGTGGTCTATCACTTCTTGATACAACGTCTTTAAAATCTTTTATTTTACTATCATAGATTAATTGTTCAATATAATCTATTTGATGATTATCTATATCAACGTATATATCCATTAAACCTAAATACACTAATAAATCATCTATTGTATATTTCTTGTCATCTTCTTCATCTACCATAATAACATCAGTAATTAATAAGTAGTGGTCTTCAAACATAAATCTACATCTGTTAACAACTTCTTGTAAATCAGCTAAAGTTAATATTTCTTTATCACCCATTCGTAAATCGAAGTATTTATATTTTGTTTTTTCTTCTACATATTTACATCTTACTGCACTTATATTGGTTATTTCAACATCTATTTCATTTCTTTTATTTTTTAGCTCTCTTATTAAATTTCTTCTTGTGTTTCTTTCAGCAGTTTTACGTGGTTTAGTAGTCCCACTTTTTGTAGTTTTTTTAGTAGTAGCTTTTTTCTCAGTAGCCATAATATCAATCCTCCCATAAAATACATTCTCCCATGAGAATGTTATTTCATGGGAGATTAATTAATCTATATTATTTATTAACCTATTTTTAACATACCAAATTTAGATGCTACTGCTACACCAACATGACATCTTCTTAAGAAAGAATATTCAACTTGCATATCTTCTCTATCGTTAACATCAGTTTTAGAAGCAACAACTGGTTGTCCTTCAAATCCAGCTTTTAATACTTTTTCTCCAGCTGGTATTATTAATAATACATCATCAGGAACTTCATTTGCTCCTAAATCTTCATTGTACATTTGAGGTAGTTCTACACATTGTCTACCTTTAAATATTTTTACATAACCAAAGTTACGTTTATCATCGTAATCAGCTAATGCATTTGCACCAACTATATTATCTAATGCAGTTGCAGTACCATATATAGCACATTTTTTACCAGTTAAGTTTTCAATTTCTCTAACTTTTTCTATTAATACGTCATCAGAATATGCTGCAGCAGTAACTTCTCCATTTAAAAATTCATAAGCGTTGAAGAATGCTTTAGATATTAATTTAGCTAATTCATATGTAAATGATTCAGCAACTTTATCCACACATTCTGCCCATGACATTTCACCTAACATGAAATCAAAGAATTCTTCATATATTTTGATTCCTAAAGTAAATGCTTCAGAACCTATTCTTTTACCATACATTTTTTGTCTTCTTAAAGAATGCATACCAGTTGCTATTACAGATACTTTAAATAATTGGTCATCTTTTACTTTGAATTCAGGTTTTTCACCAAATGCATAATCTTTATATTCTACCCAATCAGCAAAATATTCTTTTGTTATTCTTCTAGTAGTTTCAGTTATAGTTTCAGCAACTATTTTGAAAAATCTAGGTTTGTTTTCTTGGAATGCATAGTAGAATCCATCTTCACCTGGTTTACATCCTATTGCATCTATTAATGCATTTCTTAATATTTCTTCAGCTTGTGCTTCAGTTTCTATATTGCTATATTTAGTATCAACTTTGTGATCATATAAATCTAATGCTAATTTACCCATTTTTATACTTTCCATTTTATAATTCCTCCTATTATATATCTTTTATCTTCGTTTTAAATCTTATAAAAATCTTATAACTATTACTGGATATCCACTAAATAATTCTATACCATCAACTTGTGCTACAGCGTCAGCCATAGAAGTTGCTTTTTCTAAGTTATAAGAGTCAGCTTTTGGTTTTAATAAGTCACCAACTGCAACTTTAGTTTTAGCTTCAGCAACAGTATTTACAGGGTCTCCACCTAATAATACATGTGGCTCAACAGATATTAAATCCATTGGTTCTAAACCATATCCTCTAGTTACACCTGCTTCTTCATTAGGATCAACTACTACATCGAAACCATCATTAACTACTGCAAAATAAGGAACTTTTTTAGCAGCTGGTCTCATTAAAGATACGTTAGTGCTCATTCTTACTTCTTCATATCTGTGTCCATCATCAGCAACAAACACAACTTGACCTTTTATTTCTCCTGTTTTAGGGAATTTTTTTAATTCATATGTTTCTCTACCTAAGTCATCAACATTTTTTATTCCAGTTATATATCCAAATGCTCCATTGTCTACTTTTTCAGTAACTTGTAGTACTCTTACTTTTTTATCATTAACGATATCTAATCTTAATCTACCCATTATTATTTCCTCCATTATTTATTCATATATTTAGATACATCACCATAAGTCAAGTTAACTTGATTTGGTTCAGCACCACCTAATTTTTGAACATTATTATTTTCTTCTTTCTTAGAGAATTTACCTTTGTTTTCCATATATTCTCTACTAAATAATAAAGCTAATTCTTTTTCATATTCAGTTATTTCTATTTCTCCACTTTCAGCTTTAGCAGTTAATTCAGAGAAATCAGTATCAAGCATTGATTGATATTTGTTAGTTACAACATCAACTGCTTCTTTTTGTTCATTAGCTTTGATTTGTTTTTCAAATTCTTGTAATCTACTTAATTCTTTTTCCATTTCATTTTGCTTACTAGCATTGTTTTCAATTTCTTTAGTTAGATCAGCTATTGAATTTGAATAGTTTACTAAAGTTGATTCTACAATTGAATATAAACCTTCAACGTCTTTTATTTCTTCTTCCACATTTAATAATTTTGCGAATTTAGAAAAGTCCACTTCAGGTTCATCAACTTTAGGTTCTTCAACGTCATCTACCTTTGGTTCATCAGCTTTAGGTTCGTCAACTTCAGGTTCATCAACTTGAGGTTCGTCTACCACTGACTCATCTACTTCAGGTTCTACAACGTCATCAACTTTAGGTTCTTGTACTTGATTATCCAAATCTCTTTCCCCCTTTTCATATTGATATATTGCTTCATATAATTTTTGAAGTTCTTCTTTATATGTATCCATGCTAGAATATTTTGTAAGGTTAGCTCCCTCTATTGCAGGTTCGACATCATCACCTAATACTGTTATTCCTTGATATGTAAATTTAGTTATATCATAATAGTCATCTTCATTATCATAATGACCTTCTCTTTCTCTAATTTCCATACTCACACTTTTATACTCAGAGTTTTTTATGATTTCATAACCTTCATTAGAGTAAGTTTTCCAAACATATCCGTCACATACGCAATATTCTTCACCATTTTCCCCTTCTTCATAACTAACATTATTTGTTTCAGGGATTACACCAATAGGTCTTTCTAAATATTTATATTCAACTTTGTAGCCATTTGGTGTTTCAACTATTTTAGTCATTGTATTATGACCATCAAAGTCATATTTATCAAGTTCCTCATCAGTGCATTTAATATAAGCTAATATAGGTATATTCTTTAAAGTTGGCTCAGCATCTACTAACGCTTCTTTAGTAAATTTAGTCCAGTTATAATTCTTACCAGTTTTATTAAACTTGATTCTAACTTTCATTAAGTTACTATCGACATCGTCATTAGAATAATTTTCCATTTGAGATGGTATGTTGTATAAACCATTTTCACTCTTTTTCATATCTGTATCACCTCCTTTAAAAGAACATTGTGCTAGATGTTGCTCTTATGCAGCCATCCATATTAACACTATATTTTTTAATTTTTGGTTCATTATATATAAATTTAAATACCTTGGTAATTACACCTTCTTTTACAATATAGTTCTCACCTAAGTATTTAAATCCATTTTCAATTAATTCATCTTTCTTATTTTCATCAAATACATACAAATATTCCACTTTCATCACCTCTAAAAATCTAATTTTAATATACCATTACCTTGTAATTCTTTTGGAGTGTCTTCTATTAAAGTAGTATAAAACATCAAAAACTTTTTAATTTCACTATTCGTAGGATTTCTTTTATAAGTTTTTCTAAAGTATTCCAATAACAACGCTAATGCTCCACTTACATGAGGAGTCGCTTGTGAAGTACCACTTGATTTAGCATATCTATTACCAGGATATGTTGAAGTTATATTACTTCCATAACAAACTAAATCAATCGTAGAATTAGAGTTGCTAAACTTCAAAACTCTACCTTCAAAGTTACAAGCACCTACATCAATAACCTCTTTATATGAAGCAGGATAACTAAGTTGATTATCAAGATTGTTACCAGCCGAAGCACACATGATTATTCCATTATCATAAGCCTCTATTATAGCATTATGAAATATTGGCTTATCTACTACACCACTTATTGATATATTTAAAATATCAATTTTTTCTCGTATGGCATAATAGATAGCATCGCATAGAGTAGAACTTTGACATTCACCATCTCTACTTAATACTTTCATAACCACTACATCACATTTAGGTGCTACTCCAATTATTCCATTGTCAATCCCATTACCAGCTATTATACCAGTAATATGAGTTCCATGGTTAAAATAATCGGTGACATCTTCTTGAGAACCTTCATTTGTAAAATTTTTAGTTTTAATAATTCTATCTTTTAAGCAAATATGATTTACATCACATCCACTATCAATAACACCTACTTTTATACCTTCACCATAATAACCTTCATTCCAAAAAGATTCACAATTTAATAACTTTATACCTCTAGGCATACAATACATTAAGAATTTTCACCTTCAGAAGTAGTTTGTGTTGATTCAGGATTCTCAGCATTACTAGGTCTTCCTCCTGTTGTATCTGATGAACTTTGAGTATAAGCAGTTCCCATAGGGTACATATATTGTTCTAAGTCAGCCATATCTTCATATCTTATTAAATTAAATGCTTCAATAGGAGTGTATCCCCATAAAGCTAAATATTGTTTCTTAGAACCATATGTTGCCAATGAAGTTAATAATGCAGTACGTTCATTATTCTTAGTATAATCAGTTGTTTCCAATACCTTAAGTCCCCAACTTTTCATTTGTGGATTTAACTTCATTTCACAATTGAATATACTTTCTAGTTGTCTTAACATAATTCTACCTAAAATTGAATCGGCTGCATTAGATAAAACAATAGCTTCATTTGATGATTTAGCACCATTAAATACTTCATCATTAATACCAGCCATTGAATATATATTATCTTTTTGAGAATCTACATAATTTACATTTTTATCTCTTGACACACCTATACTAACACTATCTACTTCCATTGGAGTTGTTAACGCATTAAAATATCCTGATACAGATCTTTTAAATGCTTCATGATAAGCAGATACCATTGGTTTAGGCATAGTAGGTTTACCTTTATCATCAGTAGGTACTTTTTGAACTAATAATCTAGTTGCACTTAAATAAGCATTTATTTTATCAACTTCTTTTAGTTCTTCCAATTTACATAATTCTAGGAACACATCCATATAATATGGTGTCGCTTCACTATTGTGACTTAAACTAAATGCATAAGCATGATCTCCTAATGGATACCAACATTCATTAATTAAACCAGTTAAAGTACCTTTCTTATATCTTCTATATAATCTTTGTATTGGTTTAGGATAATTTTCACAAGTGCTATCACTAATCCAAGCTAAATTTATAGAATATCTTAATAAGCCATCTTTCATATGAGTTACTTCACACATTCTATTTGGCATTTGGAATATGTTATAACAAGTGTCAAATTCTTCAAAGTATGTATATACTGTTCCTAGTGTCATACATTCTGACATCATCCAACTTGCATTATATTGAAAGTTAAATTTATCAAATTGAACACAAGCATTATACTCACTATCTTCCAAAGCACTTTTAGTTTTTATTGAACGTATATCTCTTGGTATTAGAAAATGATAAAATAGTAATTGATTACTTTTATAAAGTATCATTTCTTTAAGCATACCATTTAAGGTTGCCATTTGATTACCTAATGCTTGTAATTCTTTTGTATTACTATCTATATCTTTTAATAAATCTTTTATATATTTAGCATCATAAATTGTATCTTCATAATGTTTCATAATTTTGTCAGGAGTATTTAAATTGACTTGAGCAACACTTCTTGCAAATGCATACCAGTCACTTTCTTCCTTACTTAATTCACCCTTGACAAATCTTTCTTCATATTCATCCACTTTCACTCACCTCCTAATCAAAAAACATCCATTCAAAATCATCAGCACTTGATTTCTTTATTTCATCTTTTTCTATTAATTCAGCTAAATAATTAGCATAAGCTATTGCTGAATATCTATCTTTTCTAGCACTACCATTTACAATGGCAACGTTATCTCTATTAATTTCATATTCTAAGTTGATCATTTCATGTATCATTTTTGTAGTTTCTATGTATGGGAATAACACAGAACTAGCATACTCACCATCTAAATGGAATCGCTTATCAGTAGCCATGTCATTTTTCTTTTCCAAATCATCAACTAACAAACGTAGTTTACCATTTATAATTGCATTTTTAAGATAAACAATACAGTCATTGTTTTCTCTAGCCATAGCTCTCATACCATACATAACTTTTAATCCATTTTCACTTAATTCAAAGTCTACATCTTTAGCTTTATTGAATAAGTCAAATTTTTCATAGTGTATATCCCTTCTTGCATCATAAGTTACTTGCTGCAAATTGGTTAATACTGCACTACCATTTCCATTTATATCTATTATCATCTTATCACATTTAAATTCAAAGAATAGTTCCTTAATTCTAATAGCTTGTACTTGTGCGTCTAATCCATTATGAGATTCCATATATACTACTTCTCTATAATAAGTACCATTATTAGGAATTAATCTCATTAATAAATATATGGAGTTATCATTTTTTGCTCCTTCTTCCAACGCTATATCACATGCTAAGAGTCTTATTTCACCTCTAAGTTTAGGCATTTGTTTAGCATGTTTTTCTAACGCTTTTTTATCTTTAAGTTCCCAATCTTTTAAAGGATAAAATGCTTTATTTAATACTCTACATAAATTCAATTCATCTGATTTAAAATAAGATTTTTCATTTTCACCATACCATAACATAAATGTTATACTATTGATAGGCTCTTTATCCTATCACATATATTTTCATATATGATCAGACTATATCTTCACCTTCAGCGTTACCTGTTAAGGGTTGACTGTTCGTGGGTTGATTATTGTCTGCTATGACTCACAACCTAGTCGTTACACCTTACAACTACTTTTACTAGCTTTCATTGTCTTGGCTCGGTATTAGCATATATTGTTTTAATAATTTCATTACGATTTTAGAAACAGTACGTCTATTATGATAATTAATTCTATATAAATTTAAATTATGTGTTTTACAATATTCATCTTTAATTTTGTCATGCTTACGAGTAGTTTCAGCGTCAAAGTTAATGTAATTTGTTGTATATCCTTCTTCATGTTGTTTCCCATCGTATTCAATAATAAATAACAATTCATTATCTTTTGAATATACACCAAAATCAAACCTTAAACTTCCACCTTTTATTCCTTTTAAATCATGAAATGTAATTTCTCTTTTAAAGTTAACGTTGTATTTTAATAATACATTTTTTATGTCCAATTCACCTCTTGAATTTACATTACAATTAGGACAACTCCAATGCCTAGTTAAGGTTTTAGCTTGTTTAGGAAAAGTAGTACCACATTCTTTATGCCTTACTGTAACAATATCACTAGCCCAATTACATTCACTTAACAACTCAAATCCATTCATTTCACATAATGTTTTTAAATACAAGGTGTCCCATTTTGTTTTTCCACCTTCACAATATGGACATTTTGCTTTTCCTTTTGCTAAATTATAAGGTATTGCGTTCCAAGTTAAACCACAATGTTTACATTTTGTTTCAACTCGTTCGCCACAACCTTTCCATTCACCTACAATAATATATTTATCAAACACATCTTTATACTTATTTATATAGTCTATTTTTTCTAAAAATAAAGTATTACTTTTTTTACCATTCCTTATCATAATTTCACCCCACACAATACTTAGCCTTCACCGAATTTAGTCAATTTTAATTACATATTTCTATGTAACAGGGCAATGGTTTTGGTGAGAAACGTTTACCCTCATATTCCATCATAAATCTAACTTCTCCTATGTCTTCTCTATCCATGTCTATTTTTTCTTGAGTTAGTAATTTATGTTCTAGGGAACATTCGTATGGAATGTCACAACAAAATGCACCCTTACCTTCTATCATACGATTGAATATTGTTAAAAATTTATCCCAAGCCCAATGAGATTTATACCAAGCAGAACTTAGGTACAACTCTTTATTTTGTTCTATAGGATAATCTTTATATTCATCTTTTTCATAAAAGTTAGGTCGTCTTGGTGCAGTTAAGAATTGTTTTAATACAGAGTCTAAATTTTCTTTTTTTACTAAACGATACTCATCTCAATTGTTATCTTACAAGTTTTTTATCTTGTAATTCTAGGAGTTTCCTCGCATTATGGGATGTCAATTCATCCCTAGGTCGGCGTACATTTTTACCTTATTTAAAAACTTAGGTATCGACACTCTTGGGAATATTATATTCTACACTTTTCCAAAAAGAAAAGCATAGGTTCAATTCCTACGCTCTACAATACAAATAACATTTTAACTTTATTTGTTATCTCGGTATTAGCATATTCAATATTAATCATTCATATCAATTGTCCAATTAATCATAGATGTATAAACATCATGTGGTATCACATCTTTATATTTATTAGCTAGTCGTTTTATTTCTTTTTCTTTATTATTTTTATAACATAAGAAAGCGTCCTCTACATTATCAAATACTCCTAAAGTTGTTCTTACTCCTTTTATATTACATTGTGCAGTATATTTATCTTTATGTTTATTTACACCTATGGGATAATCTCCTCTAAAATTACTTCTATTTGTAAATAAGTTATTTATTTCCCTAGGTACAAATCTACAATTATCGGGTGAATATATTTTATTTCCTTTTTTAAGAATATCTTTATCTAAAAACCAATTTTTCTTATAATTATCATCACACCATCTTGCGAAGTTTTGAAAATTCAACCATTCCTTACAAACTTCACATATTTGATAATAATTTTTTTCACTTTCCCTATGATAACACCTAGCCAACATATTACTCCATATAGTTCCATATTTACTAGATACCTTATATTTCCCATCTCCTATACAACCTATCTCGTAAAATGATTTTCTATATGGATTTTTAATTCTTTTATTTTTGAATGCTTCATATGTAGTTCTTTTCTTATATTTATGTTCATCTTGAAATTCAATTATTATATCTTTGTTATTTTTATAATTGATTATTTTCATCGCTACACCATAATTATCAAAAATAATTTCACCACATCTATCATTAAATTGATTCATAAACAACACCTCCTACTTATAATATACTTAAGAAGTGTATTTTTGTGAACTTAGCTTTCACCGATTTTGCCGATTTCATTCTACATGTTTCCACATAGACGAGCAGATTTCTACTATAAGTATGTTTCCACGAGCCCCTCTCGCTCCATCTCCACTTGTTGATACTCTTATATAACTACCATTTCTAAAGAAACAAGCGGGGTCATCACCTTCACGTATTCTTTTAATTTCTTTAGCCAAGGTAGGTGACTTATCTTTCATCTCTTTAATTTTTTCAGTTATGATTAAACCAGCTTGACCTTTATTTCCTGAAACAATGATAACTTTAGTACCAGGGTAAAGAATACATCTAACTACACAAAAGACGGCAGTTAAGAATGATTTCCCTAAACCTCTACATGCGATAAAACAGAATAAATTTGATTTCATCATGAAGTATAATAATATTTGTTGAAACACAAACAAGTGTAATCTTAAATAATCTTCAACAAATCTATGTGGGTTATGTCGCCAAAAACTTCCCCATATCTCTACTCCATGTAAAAGATTTTCCATATCATCTTTAGTTAGATCATGCCTACGTACATGTTTAGTTTTTGTTTCAAATTCTTTATTTAGTATCATCTTCATCACCATCTTTAGTAAATAATTTGCCTACTTTACTCTTTGTCCAATTCATAACTTTTCTAATTGGTGACAGATAATATCTTTCTATCATTTCTTCTATCTTGTCTACATCTTTAAAGTCATCACTAACATCCGCTAGTGGCTTATCAGTTTCAACCATATTTATCAAATATCCAATGACCATATTGTCATCTTCCATATATGCTTTAGTCTTAGAAGGTATTACATTTAATTCTTCCATTTTAGCACTTATTCTTCTATCAATTTTATCATAATTGGCATAATCCCCATTAGCCCTACATTTTTCTTTTTCAACTTCAAAATCACACAAAGCTCTAATTATAACTTGCTCTTGTAATGTATTTGAAGGATATTGTTCCATATATAATTTCTCTAATGTTTCTAACCTTTCATACTCACTAGGTCGTCTATTTTCTCCCCATTTAGTGATCAACTTACAATGTTCATCACTTAATTCTTCTTCATCATCTACTAATTTATTATCTTTTGAAGTCTTATCTTTTACCTTAGTATTGACTTTTGTTAAATACGACGCCAAAACATCACTTTCATCTTTACATTCATTGTATATTTTTTCATCGTAATAAATATCAAAATTCATTAATAAATGTTTTAAAGCTAATTTCTCATTACCATCATACACATCTAAAAGTTCTAAGAAGTCTTCTCTCAAACACTTTTTACAAACAGGTATTCTTTGATTTTGAGAATTAGTCCTTGAATTTGAAGCGTAGAAATCTCTCTTTATTGATTTTTCACAACCACATTGAGTGCAGGTTAATTTATTAGATATTGCCATACAATCACCTCCACGCTCTAAAAAAATAAGGATGCACTTTCATGCATCCTTTAATATGGGGAAATTTGATATTATTCAATCCTTATTGTGGGGTATTAAGGATTGAATTGAAATCACAACTATATTTATATTTATAACCTCAACTCAACCCTTAATTAGTTAATCAAGAGTTATATTGTAAGTACACAATCTTCCTTTATCATTGAAAACCATAAATCTTTGTGCAGGTCTTGAGGTTAATCTTAAATTTCCAGTGTACTCAGTATCACCAGCAAATCCACCATTAGCAATTATCTCAGTTCTACCAACACTATCTTCTACTAAGTGATGATAATGTCCTAAGAATATGTAATCAGGTACTTCACCAGTTAATCTAACTAAGTTTTTATAGCTTGATTCAATTTTATCTTTATCCCCATGCGTTGCGAATATTTTATTATTTAATATATTACAACTTATTATGTCTCTTCTAAATTCATTTTCAATCATATTAACATTAGATATATCTCTTAATCTATCTTTCATTATTGTTTTAATTACTAAACCAAAATCATCATCCAATGTATTCTCTTGTCTTTTAGCAATCACTCTATCATGATTACCTGAAACAAAATAAACATTTATGTTCTTATATACTTGTGATTCACTTAATTTAAAAATAAACTTACTCATTATTTCAGCTATTTCTAATGATTGAATAACTACTTGTTCTCTATTTTCAAGTCTTGTAGTAGTGTGAATCAATCCATTTATCAAATCCCCTAATAAAAATAAATTTAATTCGCTTACGTTATTTGTTTTAGAATGTTCTATTGTTTCACTAAGTAACGTACTTAAACGTTCTCTACATATTTCACTATTATAAACATTAGTACTACATTTTATATCCAAACCATAATGCACATCAGATACTAATAACACCCCAGCTCTTTTAGTATCTTCAACCACATTAGTGTTGTTTAATGTCAACTTATCTATACTATCTAAACGTTCAACATAGTCATTAGCTATATCAAGTAAGTTCTTTTCTCTACTATATTCTCTTAACTCTCTATTAACTAATGTTCTCAAATCACTAAGTCTTTGCGTTTCCTTCTTAACTTTTATTTCCCTTTTTAAAAGTTTTTCATACGCTTCCATATTCATTAACTTACTATCATTATCATTCATATGGTTATATAATAAATCTATACCAGTAGCCATTTTTCTAAAATGATCTTTTGACATATTATCAATATTATATTTTTCCATTAGTTCTTCCCATGTCAAACTTATATTATCATTTATTTTACCAATGATATCTTCAATCATACCATCAGTTAACTCTATATCAATTTTTCTCCCCATAATATCACCCCATCATGATATTTTATTTTTTAGTTCTTTTAGTAAAAGCCTTGGTAGATTTAACAGTAGTATTAATACTACCATCAACATGTTTTATTTTACCAGTATCTTCACCCTTCATTACTCTATAATTTCTAGGTTTGTTTTCTTTTTTACGTATTTCTAAAAAGTTAACTATTCTACATACTTCGTCGATCTCTAATTTATCCCCTATAACAACACATGCTTCTTCTAATGCTCTCATAAAAAGTTTTATATCTTCCAAACTCATTGTTATACCTTGCTCAACTAATTTATCTTGTATTATTTTAAAAGCATCCTTTTGTATCATAATATATCTCCCCATTCAATATAAAAAAATAAAATTCCTCATAATCAAATTGGTGTGCCCAGCAACTTTACCATGAAGTTGCTAGACACAATAAATTGGATTTGAGGGAAAGTGAATAATGTTTTCGTTAGTAATATCCTAGTATTACCAACTCTACATTTACCTATGATTTTTCCATAGGTTAATGCAACCTTTTTTGTCAACACATTTACCTTGAACAAACAATTATTGTGATTTTACTCGTCTTTTATTTCTACATTCCTTGCATTCAGGTTTATAAATATCATGTTCTCTACTATTTTTAGTAAATTCACTTATCAATTTTACTTCTCCACAAGTTGAACAAGTTTTATATGTACCTTTGGCTATATTAAGATAATACCAATCTTCATAATCTTTCATATAAACATTTATTATTTTCAATACTATATTATTTAATACTTTACTTACATATTGATGAGATTTTCCTATTATATCACCTATCTCTTTTTGCGTCATACATGATTGCCATAGGTTTAATATATTACGTTGTGAATCAGTTAACTTAAGTTTCTTTAAAGCATTATTTAAATCATAAACAAGACAAGTAACATCATTTTGAAAATCAACCAATTCCATATCTCTATGTACTTGCAGCAAGGCTTTCATATGTTCTACATCAAATTCATCAAATTCTTCCCAACTAGGATAACCATCATCTTTAAGTAAATGCTTAGGTTTCAAGTGTGGATGATAATGTACTTTTACATCAATCATATCTACATTTAAAAAGCCTATTAGTTTTCTTAATCTCTTTTCAGTAATATTTGTATTCTTTCTTTCGTTCATTTCTTTTCTAATGTCATCATTATCTCTTAGGACTTTTAAGTATTCACAAAAATCATGATATTGTTTTATTATTGGATATCTATATAAATCAACATTAGTTATTTTTTCTTTAGGTGCTAATTTGTAATTGTCATGTGGTATTAATATTTTTAAATTCTTACCATTATTATTGTTATACACTTCTCTACTTCTATTATTAACTAACTCTTCATCTTTCTTGATAGCTTTATCAAATTCATGCTCGTCATAATATATTTTATATTGAGTTTGTTTTCTTAAATTCTTTTCTTCATCAGCGTACAAAATGTAAGAACCTAGCATTTCTAATACACTAGCCACATTAGTTTGTGACCACAAGAAGTCACTCATACCTAATTCACTTTTGCATATTCCAGTATCCCATATATCTATTAAAAATCTATCATTAGTAAATTCTTTTCCATTTTCATCAACAACATTTAAAACGTCCTTGACAAAATCTATTCTATCTTGTACATCAACTATGTGTTTATCTAATTTACAATAATCTTGTATTCCTTTACCATCAATCTTACCACCATATATATGTTTTGGTATTGCCATTCCCCATCAATTCCCCTCTATTATTCATTAACTAAATTAAAAAATTCTTCTAGTTCTTTTTCACTATCTATTATTTCATAAAGACGTTTTAAAGTAGCCACAATCTCTAATGAATCTTCATCTAAATCTAATGTTTTATAATGAGTTGCTAGTTCATCAAGTGTATTTAATCCTACGACTTCTTCAAAATCATCTACATTTGTTATGCCCAAAGCCAATGTTAATCCTAATTCATTTGCTTCTTCATCATCTAAATCTACAAATTTATATATTGCATATTGTCCCATGAATTCACCTAACTCAGTAGCATCCATTGTATCATCTATGTTGTAGTTAGCAGTTTTATAAGCTATTATAGTTCTTACGGCATCTTCTATTATGTCTTCTTTTTCTTGATCGTTAGTTATTTTACCTTCACTAACACCTAATTCAACCACAGTACTTATTGCTTTAGAGATTAGTTCCATCTCTATTTTGTTAAAAACATCATCCATCATGAATCCCTCCTAATAATTTAATAAGTGTAAAGAACTAAACTTCCTTACACTTATAATATACTTAGATTCTCTAAAAAAGTGAACCTATTTTTTGTATTTTTTACAATTATTTTACCACTAACAAGCAGTTAATGATATGAATGACATTGCTATTATGTAGATGTTGAAACCTAATACAAATAAAACAGGGAAGAATTGTTCCACACCAAGTATTCCAAAAAGTATGAAGTCAAATACAAATAAGAATAAGTAACAACCTATGAATAACATCATACCAGCAAGACCTCTTGGACTACCCATACCAATCATACCTAATACTAATATTACAGATACAACTAAACCAACCATGTTCCAATTAATATTCTTTTTCATACTTACCAACTCCTTAATTATTTATTATTTATTTACACTATTATATATGCCCACAAATATAGACTTTAAACACATAATAAAGAAATTTTTTTATTTTTTTAATGAATAATGTGGCGACTACTTCGTGTGCCACACCTCCAAAACATAAAAACCATGTTTCGGAGTTACTCAAACAAACAAGTTTGTTTTCGTAAGTGATTTTAATGCCCAAAGGCAAGTATAAGTTATGTTGTTTTTGGTTTTGAATTTCCATTGTCACCACAGGTGACTAATGGCAACTGAAGTGCCCAAAATGGGATTTGCTTAGTCTAGTCCCACAATGGGCAGAGAATTATTATTCATTTTTTAATGTAATTGTATAATATCTATCTCTTTTACCTTTTATTGTTTTTCTTACTTGAGTAACTTCATAACCATTCTTATCCAATTCACTTTTTATCTTTCTACTCCCCCAAGAGTTATTATTCTTATCTTTCAAATCCTTAAACAAAGCCATAAAGTCTTCTCTAATTAATTCCACACCAATATAGTCATCAATAAAACTAAATGGTCTATCTTCATCTATTCTTGTATATAAACATTTAATATCATCCCTAACTCTACCTCTTGATTGAGTGATCTCTACTATATTACTACTATTTACAATGACATATTTAAAATTATTACAAGCCTTTAAGTTTATCCCAGTCTCCATAGATGAGTTGATTATTAATACATCACCTTCAAATATTCCTTCCTCAAGTATTTTCTTTCTTCTTTTTAATGTTTCTTTACTCATTTCTCTATCATGGTTCATACTATGTATGACAGTACTATCTAATTCCAAATTAAACATTATCTCTTGTATCTTTAGCATTGTTTTTACTTGTGAAGTATATATTAATACTTTAGTACCATACTCAAACTCTTTGTTGTCTCTTATTTTACGAAGTACATGTTCTATTTGCGAATAATGTTTTATAGTATCAAATTCAAATGTAGTTAGTCGATGTATCTCAGGGTCATCCATTAAGTTTATTGCATAATAACTATTTATTCTAGGTATCCTTTGTTGTAATTTTTCAATATATTGTGGTGTAGCAGTCATCATTAATATTTTACCATTGTATTCAAATTCATTATCATTAAATAATAAACGTCTAACATATTTTAATTCTTTTGAATACTCACAATACCTAACTAAGTTGTGTATTTCATCACACACTATTAAGTCAAAACTTTTCATGTATGAATATTCATAGTCATCTATTGTTTTTTGACATAATGCAGCATATGTTTTAATATGAACATTGGTAATATCAGCTTCTTTTAAGTCATTTTTAACCTGTTCTTTTAGTGCATTAGTATCACATAAATATAAAACATTATCAAATAAGTGTGCTTTGGATATAATCATATGTGTTTTGCCACTCCCAATTGGTGCTATTAGTAATTCTCTTTTATGTTTAAATAGTTCAAATTTACCTTCGTCTAATAATTCTCCTAAGTATTTAGTTCCTATCATTGTGCTCTCCCCCTATAATTTTATATTGAATACCATTTTATGGCGTGTGATCTTATTTAGTGTGTTGATTATTTTTATATCACATCATAAACCACCTCCTATACTTATAACATACTTAGAATTGGAGAAATAATGAACCTAGAATTGTGTCATAGGTATATTAATAGGTAGGAAATGTTGCAATCGAGAGTGGATTTTGTGTGTGGAAGTGGGTAATTTAGTGTGTTTCAAGGTATTTTATTTGCTCAATTTTAGTTCAAAAACTGTAAAAAACGTTTAAAAAGGTGAAAAATTCTATTCAAAAGTGTAAAAATGCTGCCAAAAAGTGTGAAAAAAGTGTAAAAAAGTTTAAATATAGTGTAAATGATGATATGTATTAAGGATTAAATGATCTAAAATAGTTGGTAGGGGTACTCATAAATATGACATAGGTTAATCAATGGATTTTCCATATGTTTAACTTACTTGCATGGTGAACTGGATTAAGACCTGAAGGTGATTTATTTAATATCTCAACATCCATTCCCCTCTCCCTCAAGACCTCCCTAACAAATCTTATATTA
>ERZ1026856.109-NODE-109-length-59530-cov-9.235528_pt1 | contig 59530 bp, 59 predicted proteins | sample MGYA00380158_ERZ1026856 | MGnify/ENA primary metagenome ERZ1026856 (study PRJEB33269, sample SAMEA4719794) | human gut metagenome | biome: human-associated habitat; feature: organic feature; material: feces | place: Cameroon | collected 2013-10 ... | reverse complement strand
CCAGGGCGCTGCCCTGGGCTAGGGGCTTCTGCCCTTTCAGGGCGTGTGGAACTCAGGGCGTGTGGAACTCACTTGCGAAACTTGAATATAAAACTATGAGTGGATTAGAGATAGAAAGAAAATTCCTCGTAAAGAAGGGCGACGCTTATAAAAGCGCCGCCTTTTCTTCTAGTCATATCCAGCAGGGATATATTCCTGCCGAGGGGGCTACGGTGCGGGTTCGCACACGGGATGAGAAGGCTTACCTTACCATTAAGGGCAAGTCGGTAAATGGCGGCATGACCCGCTATGAGTTTGAAAAGGAGATAACGATGGACGAGGCGCAGCATCTTCTGCAACTTTGTCAGGGTGGCGTCATCGATAAGCGTCGCTATCTGGTGAAAAGTGGCAGTCATACCTTCGAGGTAGATGAGTTCTATGGCGATAATGAAGGTCTGGTCATGGCAGAGGTGGAGCTGGCAAGCGAGACCGAAGCCTATGAGAAACCTGATTTCATCGGTATGGAGGTAACAGGCGACAAGCGATTCTACAATTCGCATCTCTTGGGCAATCCTTTCTCGAAGTGGCGTGATACCTTGCCGGTAGAATATCGCTAGAAAATGTATAGAAAAGGTCATTTCTGCGTTCTAAAACAGACTAAATAGCATAAATATTACTAAATTTGTGTTTTTGCTTTCAAATAATTCATATATTTCAGAATTATTTTATAATTTTGCACGAAGAAAAATCAAAAATTAAGAAATTAGTAATAGAAAGATAGAAATGACAGATTCAAATAGAGGAAGTTTTGGTAGCAAGATTGGATTGATTCTTGCTACAGCAGGTGGCGCCGTAGGTTTGGGTAACGTATGGCGCTTCCCTTATATGGCTGGTCAGGAAGGTGGCGCAGCCTTTATTCTGGTATACATCGGAAGTGTGCTCCTGTTGGGCATTCCATGTATGATTTCTGAGTTTATCATCGGCCGTCATGGTGCCTCAAATACCGCACGTGCCTATACCAAACTCTCTCATGGTACGGCATGGAAGTGGGTAGGTTACCTGGAGGTACTTACCGGTTTCCTGATTACGGGCTATTATGCGGTGGTTTCGGGCTGGTGTCTGCAGTATGTCTATGCCAGCATCATGGGCGAACTGCATGGCGACCCTACCTTTGTGGCGAATTACTTCAAGGAGTTTTCTTCTGATCCTGTGCGTCCGGTTATGTGGACGGTAGCGATATTCCTGATTTGTCATTTCGTGATTATTCATGGTGTGCGCGGCGGTATAGAGAAGGCTTCTAAGGTGATGATGCCTCTCCTGTTCATCCTGCTTTTGATTATTGTGGTAGCAGCTTGTCTGTTGCCGGATGCTGGTAAGGGCGTGGAGTTTCTGTTGAAGCCTGATTTCGGAAAGGTAGACAGAAACGTGTTTCTGAATGCTTTGGGTCAGTCGTTCTATTCTATGAGTATCGGTATGGGTTGTATCTGTACCTATGCTTCTTACTTCAGCCGTCAGACCAATCTCTTCAAGAGTGCTTTGCAGATTTCCATCATCGATTTGCTGGTAGCAGTACTGGCTGGTCTGATGATTTTCCCTGCAGCCTTCTCTGTAGGAGTATCACCGGATAGTGGTCCTTCACTCATCTTCATCACTTTGCCAAATGTCTTTAATCAGGCGTTTGCATCGTTACCTGTATTGGGGTGGATTATCTCGCTGCTCTTCTACGTATTGCTGTCGGTAGCTGCCCTGACCTCTCTGATGTCACTTCATGAGGTGAATACTTCTTTCTTCTATGAGGAGTTGAAGATAGACCGCAAGAAGGGTGCTACCATTGTTACAGTTTCCTGTGCCATCATCGGAGCCTTCTGTTCGCTCTCTTTGGGTGCAACAGATAAGCTTTCGTTCTTCGGAAAGGCGCTGTTCGATTGGTTCGACTTCGTTACGGGTCAGATATTCCTTCCTCTGGCAGGATTCCTTACCTGTCTGTTCCTGGGCTGGTATGTACCTAAGCAGATAGTACAGGATGAGTTTACCAACTGGGGAACCTTGAAGGGCCGTCTCTTCAGTATTTATCTTTTCCTGATTAAGTTCGTTTGTCCTGTCCTCATCTTCCTGGTATTCCTGAACCAGTTTGGTGTCTTCGGATAACAACAAATACAACACATTAAAGATTTAGATAATGGAAACAAGAGGAAATTTTGGTAGTAAGTTGGGCGTTATTCTTGCCACAGCCGGCTCGGCAGTCGGTTTGGGTAATGTATGGCGTTTCCCTTATATGGCAGGTCAGAATGGTGGCGCCGCCTTCATTCTCATCTATTTGGTATGTATCATCCTGCTCGGATTGCCTGGCATGATGAGCGAATTCATCATCGGCCGTCATTCCGCTTCTAATGCAGCCCGGGCTTATACCAATTTGGGAAAGCATAAGGCTTGGGGTGCTTTGGGCTTGATGGGTGTCATCACCTCTATGATTATCCTGGGTTTCTATGCCGTAGTGGCTGGCTGGTGCCTGCAGTATCTCTATGCCAGCATCATGGGTGGTGTTCATGGCGACGCAGAGTATGTGAAGACCTATTTCCAGACCTTTGCAGCCGATCCTATCCGCCCTACCTTATGGGCAGTAGGTTTTATCCTGCTTACCCACATGGTGGTAGTACGCGGTGTGCGCAATGGTATAGAGAAAGCATCCAAGATTCTGATGCCGATGCTCTTCTTCCTTTTGGTAGTTATCGTGATTGCTTCCTGCTCTCTGCCGGGAGCGATGAAAGGAGTGGAGTTCCTGCTGAAGCCGGATTTTTCTAAAGTAGATGAAAATGTGTTGCTCGAAGCGCTGGGACAGGCATTCTTCTCTTTGAGTATGGGTACGGCATGTCTGTGTACTTATGCCTCTTACTTCAACAGACAGACCAATCTCTTGAAGTCGGCTACTCAGATTGTGACCATTGATACGGTAATCGCCGTATTGGCAGGTTTGATGATATTCCCTGCAGCCTTCTCGGTTGGTGTGCAGCCAGACAGCGGTCCTTCGCTCATCTTCATTACTTTGCCAAACGTATTCCAGCAGGCTTTCGGTAATATGCCGGTTGTCGGTTATGTGATTTCGGTGTTGTTCTATGCTTTGCTTGTATTGGCAGCCTTGACTTCTACCATCTCGATGCACGAGATAGGTACCGCCTTTATTTATGAGGAGGGAAAGATAAGCCGTGCCAAGGGAGCCTGGTTCGAGACCATCGTTTGCTGCATCATAGCTGTATTCTGTTCGCTCTCTCAGGGTGCCGTACCTGATTTGGGTTTCTTCGGCAAGGATTTCCTGAGCAATTGTGACAACTTTACTGCCCAGCTGCTCATGCCGTTGAGTTCATTCATCACCTGTCTGTTCCTGGGATGGTATGTGCCAAAGAAGATTGTGCGTGATGAGTTTACCAACTGGGGAACCTTGAAGGGAACTCTCTTCCCGGTCTTCCTGTTCACCATCCGTTTTATCTGTCCAATCTGTATTTTCCTTATCTTCTTGCACCAGTTTGGTGTCATTTAGCAAAACCGGCAAACCTGCAGACAGACACCGGCAAACTTGCAGACAGGCTATCTTGTCCCTAGTAGGCAAGATACGGCTTGATTCTTTCTATTTCGGCAGGTGGAAAGTCTTTGAGGAGACGCAGCTCTTCAGCACTTTTCAGCGGACCATGGGTTCTGCGGTAGTTTACGATTTCCTTTGCCTGGTAAAAGTCCAGGTAAGGATGTTTACGCAGTTCGGCTAAACTGAGCTGGTTGACATTCATTTTCCGGATATGTTTTGCATCAATATTCATATAGTGGAGGGCTGTCTCGGGCACGCCTTCCACTTCTTGTATCTGGCTCATGGAAACAAAACCGCCTAAACGCTCTCTGTAATAGATGATGCTTCTGGCATAGTAAGAGCCTATGCCGGGAATTTTCTGCAGTTCGGTCGTATCAGCAGAATTGATGTTGATATACTGACCTTCTTTCAGTTTTCGTGGATAACTGTATTGGGTACTGTCCTTCTTTCTTTCTTCTTTAGTTCTTATAGCTGTCTCTTGATAGCCGTAGTTGTATCTTTCTCTTGGGTAAAAGTTGGCAGCCGGCTGGTAGTCTTTACCAATTCTGATAAAGGGCAGCAGTTTTTCGTATTGCTTCTTGGTTAGTCCGTAAACCCGCGCAAAGTCTCTAGGTGTCCTGAAGATACCTCCTTTATTCCGATATTTGATGATGTTTCTGGCTTGCCATGATTCCAGTCCCAGCCGTTGGAAATCAGATTGGCTTGCCGTATTGGGGTCAAAGGCGAATACTTCGCTCGACTGAAGTTCTTCGTCATAATAGCCTGGCTGTTGCCGCGTGGCATGTCTGATGATACTGTCGTTATGGGCTTGTTGCTTTTCTGAGGGCATCGTTTCTTTAGAACCTACAATGAAAATCATTGTGGTACTGCCAACGAGCAGGGTCAGGATTACGAGTAATGCTCGCCGTTCATGGTGATTGATATAAAAAAAATCCTTTAAAAACTTCATAGGCTTACGGATTTTTTAAGTTCTTGTGAAACCGAAATTTCGCCGACCATTTTGGCACGACCAAGGCAAATCCTCAGTGTTTATGGCACATCTGACGGCTTTTGGTCGGGATTACTGGACTTTATTACTGTATATTGAAACTCATAAGTCATTGATTACCAATAAGCCAATATCTAGTTTTTAGCTATAATTCACCGAGTTTTCACCGAGTTTTCGAACTCACAAAAGTCTGATTAATAGACTTTTGCGAGTTCTTGTTGTTCTGTTATTTCTTAGAGGAAAGCGCCTTGATAGTTTCCTGCAAGGTTTCAACCTGGTTGCGAAGCCATGCAATCTCTTGCGCATTCTGTTCGAGATTGATTCGTTGGTTATTGATAATACCCAACATGACATCTGGGCTTGAATTCACATTGACAACAGAGTTGCTAATGTGATGAACACCCTTGCCACCATTCTCTTGCTTCTCTTTATATTCTTCGTCAGTGAGGAAGAAATCACTTATCGGTATTGAGAAGTACTCCGATAATCTCTCAAGGTATCTAGTGTCTATGAATACTCTATCCTTGAACCAGGTGCTAGGAGTGTGAGACTTCCTTCCAAACACGAACTTCATGAATTCACCAACGTGGACGTTGCGTTCATTCATCAATTTAATTACTAAATTTCCGTTAAACATAAACCATATTCTTTTAATAACAGTTAATATTCCTATAATAATGGGAGATTTCTCCCAAAATTATAGGAAAATACAAAATTTCATCGTATATTTGCCCACAAATTTAGTGATAAAAATCGAGATATGCAAGAAAATAAGCAAAAAAATACCGCAATAGTAGTGCAAGATTACTATGCGGATCTCTCCAAAAAGGAGAAGAGTCAGTTGATGAATTATCTGATAGTTCATTATGACTTCCGCTACAATACAATACAGCAGAAGTTATCAGGCAAGAGTGAGTTCAACCCAAGAGATCTCTTGGTAGTTTCAACAGTAATAAAAGAACAATTATGGAAAAGCTAGTAGAATTTTTCGTATCTTCGCAAGGCGAAGTTTATTTTTATGGCGAAGCAGGTGACATGCTACGCTATGACATGAGCCAGGCAGAACTTATCAAGGAAGTTGCCGGCATGATAGAGCGAGTCTATCCTGATGCGTACAAGCATCTATATGAGGAGAACATCAAGAGTAAGCCTAACAAGCTTTACCACAAGTTCCTCATCACCGACCGCTTCATCAGATGCAATCTTGGTTCTAACAACACCCAACAGTATGACATCGACAACGGATTCTTCAACCTGGAAAAAGTCAATTGTCCTCTGAGAGGCATCTGTCCATCTGAGGGAATTGTCTGTTGTCCTAAGATTAAGTCTCCATTTTTCCCGAAGGAGTTGGAGGTGGCAAAACTATACGCTACAGGTTATGTGGCTAGAGACATAGCCAAGAAACTTGGCAAATCAGTCAATACGGTAGCTGCTCAGCTTCGCAAAATGACCAAGCGTCTCAATCTCAGTTCAACAAGAGACCTCATCAGAGTCGTTCATAAGCTCAATCTATGATATGCCAACTATGCAGATATAAGGTCAACTGCATCAATGGCTCCTGGTGCAGTAAATTCAGAGTGTATGTGGAGTACAAGTATTATGGAGTATGTATATTGTTTATGAACAAGTATAAACTATTGAGTAGAATATTAGGTGTATTGAAACTTGCTGTCATTGACTTCAAGTCATTAGACATTGTCAATGAATATGGCATTCTAGCAGTTGCAATATTGGAGGATGGCAAGGAATTATGGTGGTTAGATAACGGTGAATGCTACCAAATAGGCAGAAAGTTCAGAGTGAATGAAAGCTTATGGATGCGAAACCGCAAACGTATGATTTATCTAGATCTTGAAATATGAGCAGACCGAAAAAGATTATAACAGAATGTCACAATACGTGCAAGCGCAATATTGGCAATAAATGCCAGTTCTGGCGCAACACATTCAGACAACTGTACAGAGATACGAGCGTCAGTCATACTGACTTCGAGACATGGATGGCAGAGACTAAATGCTCCTTCTACAAGCAGAAGACGCATTAGTTGAGGATATGAAGCAAGTACTTTTTTACATCATAAGGAAAAAGTAATTTTGCCGAGACAAAAAAGAAAGATATGATCAAACAAGAGAACATAGACAGAATTATAAGCGACGTCTCAATACGAGACGTCGCAATCGATGAAGGTATAACCTTCAGCAGGGAGCGGGGTGGAAAACTCTGGGCATGTTGCCCATTCCACAAAGAGAACACTCCATCATTCTTCCTTGACACCGGTACCAACACATGGAAGTGCTATGGTGGATGCCATAGTGGTGGTAATGTGATAAGCCTCTACCGCAAACTGAAGAATGATCTCCCTTTTCCAATCGCCTGCAAGGAACTTGCAAAAAAATATCTCAATGAGGACATTGAAGACGATTACAAGCCGAGCAAGGAGGATGAGGAGAAGCAGAAAGAGAAAGAGTCTCTGCAGATAATACTCAGCTATGCGCAAGAGTATTATGTGCAGTGCATACATGATGTCAATCCAGCTGCTAACAACGCTAGAGAGACTGTCCGCAAAAGATGGGGAGCAGAAGCTATCGAGAGGTTCGGCATCGGTTACGCTCCTCGAGATGGATTTATTGCTTGGGCGAAGCGAAAGGGGCTTGACTTAGACCTCCTGGAGCAGGTCGGTCTCATCGGTGTTGGAGAGCGTGGCCAGTATGCCATGCTTCGTGACCGCTACACCATACCTATCTATGACAAGATGAGCAATGTGATTGGCTTCACGGCCAGAACTATGTCCGATGATAAGGATATATGCAAGTATCTCAATCTGAAGAATAGCCTGGTGTATGCTAAGGACAAGTCTGTATTCGGCATCAATTTCGCGCAGAAGGAGGCGAGACTGAAAAATAAATTCTACCTGGTAGAGGGAGCACCTGATGTTGTCAAGCTTCAATCGCTTGAAATCCTCAATACAGTAGCCTCACTCGGTGGAGCGTGGACAGAGAACCAGCTGAAGCAACTCTATCACATCAGCCATACGGTCACATTTATTCCGGATGCTGACACGCTGAAGCCAGGCAACGAGTGGCCTGCAGGTACCGCCAATGTCTTCGCAAATGGTCGAGAGGCATTGGCAGCCGGATTCACTGTGAACGTCCGTGAGATTCCTATTGATTACCCTGCGCCAAAGAAAGAGGATCCGGACTCCTGGATTGTGGATAAGGCGCATTTCCAGCAGATGAAGGAAGAGGAGTTCATCTATTGGTTCTGCCGCAGAAGATATTGGCCAACCGCTGATGATATCGAGCAGATGACAACAGAGGACCGCCTGAAGGCTATCGCTGATATCTGCTCCCTGCTGATGATGATCCGTGACGAAGATCTGCGCAACAGCTATCTGACCGGCTTATGCACTATGTATAAGCATAGACGGGAATGGATGGACACATTGAAGCGAGCGAAGGAGTCTGAGTTGAGCGCAAAGCAGGAGAAGGAGCGCAAGGGTGACATCAAGATGCTTCGTGAGTTCGGATTCACCGAACATGACAATAGCTATTGGGGTACGAACAAGGAGGGCGATGAGATTCAGTGGTCCAACTTCAAACTGAAACCTCTCTTCCATATTCGTGATGATTTCAACCCGGTTCGCCTATTCGAAATCAAGAATAACGGAGAGGAACCTTCACGCCTCATTGAACTGAACATGGATGAGATCACTTCCAGTTCTACCTTGCGCAAGCGCCTATTCGGTATAGGCGATTATATCTGGATGGGCAAGGATGAGCAGCTCATCAAACTGCTCGGGTACCTGGGCAAGGTTACAGAGACAGCAGACCCTATCAAGCAGCTGGGTTGGCAGCGTGAAGGCTTCTATGCCTTCTGCAATGGTGCCATCGAGGATGGCAGCTGGCTTCCCATCGACGACATGGGCATTCTGCGCTTGACCGCAGGCAAGTTCTACCTGCCTGCCATGAGCAAACTCAATAAAGATAGCCGAGAGTTGTACGTGAGTGAGAAAAAATTCCGGCATGAGAAGATTGTGGATAACCCTACATCACAGAGCGATTTCTTCGCCAAGGTGGTGCAGGTCTTCGGTGACAACGCCAAGGTGGGCCTATGCTTCTACATAGCGACCCTCTTCCGTGACATTGTCATCGGCAAGAGCCGTTCCTTCCCGCTTCTCAATGCCTTCGGCCCTAAGGGCTGCGGTAAAACTGAGTTCGCTGCAACGCTCATGAACTTCTTCTACAAGTATGAGACCAAGTATGAGCCGCTTTCCATCACCAACGCTTCCATGCCGGCACTCTCCGACTATGTCGGAGGCGTCAGCGATGCACTGGTACACATCGATGAATATAAGAACTCCATCGCTCAGAACAAGGTGGAGTGGCTGAAGGACTTGTGGAATGGTATTGGCCGAACCAAAATGAACATGGACAAAGACAAGAAGCTGGTGCAGGCTAAGGTTGATTCCGGCATCATCCTGACAGGACAGGAGATGCCGACTGCGGACATCGCCCTTTTCTCTAGACTCATCTATCTCACCTTTGACAAGGGTGAGCATACTCGTGAAGAGAAGCAGAACTTCGAGGAGCTCGAAAGATTCCGCCAGATAGGTGCAACCCACATCACACTCCAACTGCTGAAGCATCGAGAGCAGTTTAAGGCAGCCTTCGGAATTGCATGGAAGAAAGCATCTGAAGACCTCGAGAGCAGACTGGAGAATGAGAGCATCCTTGACCGTATCATGACAAACTGGAAGGTACCAGTGGCCGCATACCTGGCCATAAGAGACTACATCGACTTCCCATATACCTACGAGGATCTCCTTCAGGTAGTGGTGAGAGGCATAAAAAATCAGAATGCAATGTGTAACACCACCGACGAGGTCGCTGGCTTCTGGAATATCATCAATGCTGCAGTACAGATGGGTGAGCTGAAGAAGGACCAGGACTTCAAGATTAAGACAGTTGGCGCATTGACCACCAATAAGGTCAAGATTGACAACTGGGCGATGCCGAAGAGCATCCTCATGATTCGCAAGGATATCACCATGGCAGTCTATCGCAAGTTAGGAAGGCAGATGGACGAGAACCTTCTGCCGAAAGAGTCACTCCTTCACTACCTGCAGATAGGTGCAGACTTCTACGGGTCAACAAAAAACCCGGAGCGATTCATCAAGTTCAACCCTGGTGGCATTCCGGAGACCATTGAGAAGGTGGATGCCCAAGGCAATGTCACTGGCCGTCAGAAGATATATTATAAGGATAGGCCGCTCTGTTTTGACTATACAATGGTATCTAACAGATATGGCATTGACCTCGACACCGAGACAGATGGAGAGTCAAAAGACCCTGCAGTCATGACCGACAAGGAACTGGAAGAGGCAGGCTATGGCCCATTGCCTCTATAGATATTTTGTTTTTAAATTGATCATATCCGTTTAGCCCTTGGGAGACGATAGTCTTCCAGGGGCTTTTTTTTACAATAGGTGTATATATGTGTGTGCGCTATTGCCTCAGATACGCACGACCCTATTTTGCTTGTGGCAAATGTGGCAATTGTGGCAACGCTGATTATCAAGAAGTTACGAGGAAAATGCAATGTGGCAATTTTGTGGCAATTTGTGGCAACGAAAGCGAAAGTGTGGCAATGGTTGTGGCAATGTGGCAATGATTTAATATATTTGTGTCAATAAGAAAAAGACTATAATATTAATAATCAAGCACTTATCATTTTTGCCACAATTGCCACAAATGAATGTGGCAAAAATGGGTTGCTCGAAAAAAAAATGTTTTTTTCCTCTCATTTCGGGCATTTTCTCCCATATTCTTGGGAGAGTTTCATTTCTTTTTTGTAACTTTGCATAGTTTTTAAATTAAAAAATATGAGCAAATTCTTAGTTTATATTAAAGTAGAGCCATATCTGCGCCAATGGCTTCAAAATTCCTTCGGTGACCCTGTAGAGTTCCCTGCAAACAGCAACGAGAATGCGGTACTCCGCAGATTCACTTCCAAGAGACCTGGCAACATCAATCCAGAGCAACCGACAGAGGATATGATTGGCATTTGCATTCCGGCTTCTAAATATAAGAACCCGGAGACATACAATTATATGTCTGAGTCTGCAAAGCAGGCACTCGCTGAGAGCATCAGTGATCTCTTCCGCATGAATATGTGGAAGGAGCTTGGAGACCTGTCAGATACCTCATGCAAGAAGATGACTGCATTCCGCTCATGGTGCTGCATGCACGGCATTGATGTCGAATATGCCGAGACAGTCCGCATGAAGTGGTACCGCATGCTAAAAAGCTACCAAAAGCATGGCGTCAATCTTTTCTCTCATAAAAGATGTAAAAAAGAGGATTTTTAGGCTAAAATTCTCATCTACCATCTACCCGAATATGTTCAGATACGCACACCTGCGAACGCATGCGAACAGATGCGCACAATATTCACTATTATACATTATATATATATGAAGAGACTTAGTTATATCTGCAAGGTGCAGCGAGTTCCTATCTCGGAACTTCCGTTCACGACACTTCTTCATAACAGAACCTTTGAACTTCCTGATAGCATACCATGGCAGGAAGTCAAGTGTCAGAAGCCAGCGAAGCTGGAAATAACAGACAAGTTGGAGGATGGCGAGCGCATCTACACGCATAAGTTGACAATCAAGACTTGTGATGAGGACCTGGTTAGCAAGATTCCATTCGCTTACCTCGTGACAGACATCGAGAGCCGAAAATATCTCATCGGTACAGGAGAGAGACCTTATCCTGTCATCACAGAGAGTGATGTTCACCCAGATTCTTACTCCTCTTCAACACTGATAGAGGTGACGATTTCTTGGGTTGCCAAACGAAAAGCACCGAAAATAGCATAGTTTCCGTGTTTTTAAAATCGGCAATTGCCGATTATCTTTGCACAAAAAACAAAGCTCATGAAATATGGTATGATGATTTGCGGTACCATTGGAGCCGGCTACGACTGGTGGACTGGCAACTACGGTACTCGCTCCAAAGATGTCAAGGCTTACCTTGACGCTCACCCAGACGAGGAGGTTGATATCGCTGTCTCCTCGCCTGGTGGCTACGTCGATGAGGGATTGACCATCTATCAGCTCATCAAGGATCATGGTCATGTCAACGTCCATATCCTCGGCATGACAGCTTCCATCGCTACAGTTCTCTGTATGGGAGCCAAGCATGTTGATATGTCCGTCGGCAGTACCATGCTCATTCATAATGCTTCGACAGGTGTCGCAGTCTGGGAGTCAGCCAACAAGGCAAAACTCGATGAAATCATCAAGGATTGGCAGAAGCAGCGTGATGGTCTCGACACCATCGACAAGGTCATTGCCTCCGTCTATGCCCAAAAATCGGGCAAGACAAGCGATGAATTTCTGGCACAGATGGACAAGGGCAATTGGCTGAGTCCACAGCAGGCATTGGAGATGGGGTTGGTTGATGAGGTCAGGGACCTGGACGAGGAAGACGAGAAGCGTCAGACTAATCTCGCAAAGAGATTCACTAACGCCTACTGCTCAGACCTCGGTCTTCCTCCACTTAAGGGAGTGACCGCTAACGACGAGCCGTCAAAAACATTCCTGGAGAAGGCATTCGCCTCTCTTAAGGATATGTTCAAGAATAACAATACAATTTCAAACATGAAGAAGAAATTCCTCAACCTTCAGACCATCCTTGACCGCAAGGATGATTTTGAAGTGACCGATGAGAAGATTACTCTCACCGATGCAGAGATGCAGAAAATCGAGGATAGCCTTGTTCAGAAGCAGAAGGACTTCGAGGAGAAGTCAACTGCTCTCGACACTGCTGAGCAGAAGGTCAAGGACCTCGAAGCTCTGATAGCCGAGAAAGACAAGACTATCGAAAACAAGACTAAGGAGATCGAGGACTTGAAGGGCGCACCCGGTGCAGAGACCGTGGATGAGCCTACAAGCGCACCTCAGGCTTCTCCTCGCGACTGCTACAACGCATTATGTGATATCTAATAATGGCAGAGCCTAAAAAAATTGAAATCACACCCGAGGAGCTCTCCAAGAGCTTCATCACTTATCGCAAGGATATTCTTCAGATGCCAATCTTGGCGCTTGAAGAAGTTACGAAGTACATGCAGCTGCGCAAGGGTGTTCGCTACATTGAAGAGGTAGGCGAGCTCGCAGGTGCATTTGAAATTGGTCCTTTCTCTTACACTCGCATCGATGACGAGCAGGTGAAGATTGTTGGCCGCAAGCTGGAGACCTTCTTAGGTTCTGGCGTCAAGGAGTTCAACCCTGTTTCAGTTGTTCAGAGCATCTACGGCTCTGCTGCAGTGCAGGGCGATGCCCTCAAAAACACACCTATCACCAAATTGGTGGCTATGTACCTCTTCAAGTTGCTGGGCGAAGCATTCCGCAACAGCATCTTTACAGCGAAGCGCGACGATAATGGCAATAAAACCGCTCAGCTGTACAACGGCTTCAAAACCATCGCTGATGCGGAGGTTCTGGCCGGCAACCTTGCAACAAGCAAGGGCAACCTCTTCAAGACTACAGCCATGACCGCAGAGAATGCGGTTGATGTCATTGAGGAGTTCGTCGATGCCGCTGACGAGAAGCTGAGAGGTGAGAAGACCATTCTCTTCTGCAATAAGAAGAGCAAGACGCTCTATGAGCGTGCATACCGCAACACCTACGGTCACCTCAACTACAACGAGGAGTTCAACAAGACCTACATCGATGGCGACCAGAAGTGCGAAATCGTGGGCCTCTCTTGCGTTCCGGATGGCTTCAAGCTCATCACACCGAAAAATAATATGCTTGTCGGTATCGCTACCGAAGGCGAGAAGTGTAACTTCGAGATTGAAAAGAGTCTCCGTTCTCACTTCCTCCTCGACTTCGTCGCTACCATGTTCTTCGGTTGCCAGTATGAGTCAATCTCCAAGGAGCGTATGCTGGCAGGTTATGACGTTATCCCTACTGCATAGGGGTAGCGTCTGATTCAATAACATATACATTATATATATATGGCAAAGAAAACATGTGCAGAGGCAGCGAACCTCTATGAGGACGTTCTGCGCTGCCCTGGTGTCAAGCGACTGCCAGGTACTCGCGCCTACGGCTGGCTGATTCGTCGCGCATTCATCACTGCAATGGCTGAGCCGCAGAAGGAGAGCGCAGCTGCGCTCAAGGACTATCTTGTCATCAAGGATTCACACACCTTAGCCGCTGACAAGAAGTGGATCAAGGTCGAGTTCCTTCCTGACAAGAGCAGCATCGCTCCGGAAGCTCAGGGCGAGGAAGGCAGCAAGACCATGAATAACAAGGCGACTCTGGTACTCCCTGGTACCGAAGAGGAGCAGCAGGCTCTTGCATCCATCCTCCTCAACGATGACTGCATCTTCCTCGTTCCTCAGCGCAACGGCAAGGTCCGTCAGTTCGGTGACGATGCCTTCCATGTGTCTGTTACTCCTTCAGCTACAACCGGTGCCTCCGTCACCGACGAGGCAAACACCACATTGGAGATCTCTGTTGCCTGCGACACCATGCCACCATTTTATTATGGTGACATCGTCACAGAAGAGGGTACCTTCAGCGGTGAAACTTGTAAGCTGAAGACAGCAGTAGCAGCAGGTGAGAGTCGCTAGATATAGGATACTCTAATTCCTTTTTTCATATCTCATTGAATTTGGCAGGGCGAAGCTAGTAGTAGCTCGCCCTGCTTTTTTTTAATAAAAGCAAAATGAACGATATCACATTCACCAACAAGGTCAAGGCGTGGTTCGATAGCGAACACACCGACGACAATATACGTGAGGGCGCCATGCTCCTCCTCCAGATTAACAACAACCGCCACCTCTATCAGCAGATTATGATGCGACCTCAGCACAATCTGAAGAAGCTGAAGTATGAGCTGGAAAAACATTACAAGTATCGAGTGAAGGGCTTGTCACTTGACGAAGTTCGCAAGTTCGATGAACTTGTCACACCAGTGCTGCAGACAGCAGTTGACAAGGCAGAGCAGGCAGACATAGAAGCGGTTGCAGATATTCCTCATCTCCCCGTAACAGAGGCAGAAATCACCGATTCCATCGGTCCTTCTGCCATCATTGCACGAGGCAAGCGAGCTGATCACGACCAGCTCCCAGAGAATATTCAGCAGATTTGGGATGCCAACGCAGCACTTTGGAAGAAAATCAAAGAGCACTTTGAAGCTTGCAAGGCGTTCGACCAGGCTTGCGATCGCTACGAGAGTCTCAATGCAGCAAACGAGGACTTCCGCAAGATGCTTGTCACTCTTAAGGAGGAGTACTATGCCTACAAGCAGGGCATGGAAGTGTACGACCATGCCAACCCGGCAGATGCCGAGGCACAGCAGGAAGAGAAGCAGTCTGATGCTGCCATCACCTCAAAGCAGATAGGCAATGCTCGCTCCTACATCACCAAGAACCTTGACCCGCTCATCGGATTGATGGAAGCTGGCAACACCGACAAGGCTGATGCCTTGCGAGCTAAGGTCAATGAGCGTGTGCAGCTCCTCATTACTGCCAAGGCAGAGATAACCGCTGATACCATCGCCAAGCTTCAGCAGGCTGGCATCACCATTGAGCAGCAGGCAGAGAACGAGGAGCAGGCTGAGAAGCCAGAGCAGCCGGAGAGCGCAGAAGAGGAGGTGACAGATGAGGGCGAAGCAGATACAGCAAGTCCTGAAGCCGCTCCAGGAGAGTAGCTCGCAGGTCTTCCTAGGTCAAGGGCTGCACGCCCTTGGCTTGTTGGGTTGGATTCTGGAGCAGACAGGTCCGGCAGACATAGCCGTCACCACCTTCTCCACTTCCGATGCCTTTCTCTGTGGTGTCATCAACCTTCGCAAGCGAGGGTTGATTCACCACTCAGTATTAGTGGCTGACGTTAAAGCTTCAAGTAAAACTTTAAAGCTAAAAGCCTTAATGACAGAGGCTTTTGACGAGGTTCGCCTAACGCTCAATCACTCCAAGGTGATGCTTGTCGCTAACGCTCAGTGGTTAGTCTCCGTGATTACATCTCAGAACCAGACCTATGGTGACCGTGCGGAATGCACGTTCATCTCTTGCGACAGAGGTGTCTATCACGATATCCAATCAATGCTCAATAATCTGATAGATGATTCGACAACAATATCCTTATCTAGAGGAGAGTGAGACCTATCTGCAGGCGGTCTATGACCTTGCCAAAACCATGACTCCGGTGGAGCAGGTTCCCATCCTCATGGATTTAGATCCGGAGGAGTCCATGGCGCTGCAGATGGAGCTTCAGGAGCCGCGCTCTCCTTATCGCAGGCGCTATCTCAGAGGTTTAGCGGAAACCGCTAATGAGTTGCGTACCAACAACATAGCACTCGCCAATGTCGGCTCACCTGGTGCTTATCAGTCAGTCATGTCTCAGCTATCTCAGATTGTTGCCAACCTCAGTTAGCTATGAGTCTTCCAATTAATGTTGACGATTATATGAAGTACATGCCTCTCAATGAGGATGAACTTCAAGACCTCCACCTCTCTGCTATCGTCAAGGCGAGAGTGGAGCGACTTCGGGGATGCTACGCCTTTTGGCTCCGCTATCCCCGCTATTCTGTCCGGGAAATGGTGGACCAGGATAAGGCGATGTTCGGCATCTCAGATGCTCAGGCTTACGATGATATCCATCTCTGCCAGCTCATGCTCGGCAACCTCAATGCAGCATCCAAGGAGTTTTGGAGATGGAAGGTCAACCAGGAGATTGACGAGGACCGCAAGGCAGCCAAGGCAGCTGGCGACTTCCGGGCACTGGCTGTGATGCAGAAGAACCGCATCAAGAACAACCGCACCGACACGCCTGATGAGCCTGAGCTTGCATTCGACAAGATTGTTCCTGTTGAGTTCCGCATGACAGATGATCCAACGGTCATTGGTTTGCAGAAGATACCAAATCTTCGCGCAAAAATCAAGAAAATGGAGAAACGCTACTCGATGCCGGACATCGAGGATGCCGACTTCGAAGAACTTCCGCCAGATGATGACAGCAGCAAGACCTAAGGAGTTATTCTTCAACGACATGCAGTCACGAGCCCTTCAGCTCATGCCCAAGACACTCGTCTGTGAATGGGGTCGAGGCACCGGTAAAGGTGTCGTGGAGGCAGGGCGCATCCTCTATGCGGTCCAGCACATGCCAGGCTCATGCCTGGGCATGGTGGCGCCATCCGTCAAGCGATGTCAGACCAATATCCTCCCCTCTGCTCTGGTACACCTGGAGGAGTGGGGATACAAGAGAGATGTCCACTACATCGTAGGCAAAAAACCATGGAAGGCGCTGCACTGGCAGGATCCGCACTTTCAGCCTATGAACTGGGAGAACACCGTAGCCTTCTACAATGGCAGCTACCTCAACATCATCTCGCAAGACCGCAGCGGTACTTCCAACTCCCTCTCTCTCGACCATGTGTTCATTGACGAGGCGAAGTTCATAGACTGGGAGCAGCTCAACAATGAGACGCTCCCGGCAAACCGAGGCAACAAACAGCTATTCGGTGATTGCTGCCTCCACCATGGTCTGACCATTACTTCAGATACTTCTGCAACCAAAAAAGGTTCCTGGTTCATGAGCTGGGAGAAGAAGCAAGACAAGGAACTGGTGGCAACCATGGAGACGGTCATAGTTCATCTGCATAGCATCCGCAACAAGCTGGCTGCTCACCCAGAGCGATATGACTACTACATGAAGGAGGTGCAGAAATATGAGAAGATTCTTAAGTCTCTGCGCTCCTATGCGCTTGTCTATTCTCGATGCTCGAGCATTCAGAACCTCGCAGTGTTGGGCGAGGACTTCATCAAGCAGATGAAGCGAGACCTCCCTAAGATGACGTTTCAGACCAGCATCATGTGCATGCACGTGGGCATTGCACAAGACGGTTTCTATTCGGGTCTCGATGAGGACAGAAACTTCTATACTGCACCGAACACGTCATTCCTGGACAACCTGCAGTATAAGTTCGACAAGCGAAAAGACAAGGTCGATTGCCGAACCGATGGCGATATAGAGGACGGTTTACCGCTAATCATTGGCTGCGATGCCAACGCCAACATCAACTGTCTCGTGACTGGCCAGGTGGGTTCAGACCAGAAGCTTCGCATCCTCAAATCCTTCTATGTGAAGTATGAGCGCAAGCTTCCGGAACTCACTCAGGACTTCTGCGACTACTACAAGTATCTCAAGAGCAAGCGAGTCATATTCTACTATGATGCAACCTTCGTGGGCAACTCCTATGCTACTCACACCGAGGACTTCTATCAGATCATTTCTCGCATTCTTCGCAAAAATGGATGGTTAGTCACAGAGGTCTATATCGGCAAGCCATGGAACCACCTCATGAAGCAAGAGCTCATCAATCGCATGTTCAAGGGCAAGGCCAACCACATGATCCTCATCAACGAGGACAACAACGATGACCTCATCATCTCTATTGAGTCTGCTGGCTGTTACAACAACGGCAAGGATAAGCGAGGTGAGAAGCTTGTGGAGACTGATGAGGATAGGCTGGAGAACCGCACAGACTTCTCCGATGCCTTCGACACGGTCTGCATTGGCGCAGAGAAGTTCCCGCAGGCTGTACTCTACACCGGTGGCATGGGCTGCCATTTCTCTAGATAGTTTTGTTTCCATTATTATAGGTTTTAAGAGTTTATTTATTTTTTTTCCGTTTATTTGTGTAGGCTGTTGCTCGTGAGAGTAGCAGCCTTTTTTGTTTAGCATTCTTGGTGCAGAAGCGGTATCGCCTTTTTGGGCGATGGTTGTTTGATGCTTTTCCGTACTTTTTTTTAACTCATTCTCCGCAGCTCGTCAGTTTTCCCATCCGAATTTTCCTGTGCGAAGGTAGCATCCGGGGATTCTAACCTGTGCATGAACCTGCGCAAACAAAAGCCAAAGATTCTTAACGCTATGCTAAATCTTTACCTTTTGTTTCCACAGAACCCCACACCTGTTAGCCTCTCCCGGTGCAGTATTAAGCACAGGAAAAATCGAAAGGGCAAACCGAGCTTTATACGGAATGAGTTAAAAAAAAATACTCCAAAGCAGGGAGTTGGAAAAATCTCTGGACTCCCTCGCATTACCAGAATAGAGTTTTAAACATTCAAATCTTTCAAATATGAAACAGAATTATTTCATTGAGTACGTTCCAAATGCCTACATCAATCTGTGTGTGGACAAGGAGCAGCAGAGAGCTAACAATCAGCTCATCTACGATTTCAAGGCAGGCAAGCAAGCCGCAACACGCTTCTGCGCTGAGTTATTAATCAGCTATCTGACAAGACATTATAACACCATATTAAAGGACTTCGTGGTGGTCTTCGCACCGACAAGTGCACAATGGAAGTACAACAAGCGATTCGGCTATCTCGCAGCCATCTTGAATGCGGCAGGCATCGCAACCGCAAACGAGCAAGTGAGCATCTATGGCGAGCGCAAGCCTACCCACAACGGAGGAAGCCACTTCGTGAATGAGTCACTCTATCACGTCAGCATCAATGCAGAGTTCTTCAAGGGCAAGAACGTGATTCTCTTCGATGACCTCTTGACAAGCGGTCAGACCATCGAGAGCTTCAAGAAGCAGTTGGAAGCGGCAGGCGCTTACGTGGAGCGTGAAATCTTCGTAGGTCGTACCATACACCACTGCCCAATCAGCAACCGAGGAGTCTTGCAGGAGATGGCAGACGGCTTCTATGAAGCCGTAGCACGTTCAAAGAGATGCTTTCCACAAGGAGTTAAAATAAATAAGTCTAACCATATTAATAATGTAGCGTAATGAAGAAGTATAGTAATATTCTAGCAGACGAGAGACCCGAGTACAAGGCAGCCAATTTTGGCTTCGAGTCACTAAGTAACACCGAGCTGTTATCCATGGTTATCAACCGAGGAGCAGGCACAACCGAGAGCCTAAGCCAAGCAAGGCAGCTCATGAACATCGCAGACGGAAGTCTGAGTAACCTCGCAAAGTTATCCATGGATGAAATGCAGGTAGTGCAGGGTATCGGAGACTGCAAGGCACTAGCAGTACTCGCAGCCATCGAGCTAGGCAAGCGCAGAGCACTGGAGCGCATGCCGATGAAGCCAGACCTCGGCAGCAGTCTAGCCATCTACAACTATCTCATGCCGCAGATGGCAGACCTAAAGGTCGAGCAGGCACATGTGCTGCTGATGAATCAGAACTTCCGACTTATCAAGCATGTGAAGATAAGCGAGGGAGGAATCACGGAGACAGCGGTAGATATTCGTATCATCATGCAGGCAGCAGTGAAATATGGTGCAACCATCATGGCACTAGCCCACAATCACCCGAGCAACAACGCCACACCGAGCCGAGCAGATGACCAGCTGACAATGCAGGTGAAGAAGGCATGCGAGATAATGCGCATCTACTTCATGGACCACGTTATCTTCACAGACGGAAGCTTCTACAGCTATCACGACAAGGGCAAGCTATAGGAGGAGCCAGGGCAACATGGGAACATGTTGCCCTTATCTGATGAGCATACTCGCTGATGACCGCCAGTACACGGAAGGGGGATAAGGTCATTCGTGCGCTCGGTCATTTGCGGTCGTTTGCGGTCATTCGGCAATTGCCACTTGAAAAAGTTGTTACATATTCCGCTATAAAAAACCAAGGCAATTGCGCCCGAGCGTAGGGCGGTGGGGGCTACCCTTACAGGGGTAGCACGCTCCTTTTTGTGCAACTTTTCAAAAATCTATGATTTTCAAGAAGTTGACAAAAATGACCGTGGAAAATTGGTGCAAAACACCAATTTTCGCAATCGGTTTCCAACCGATTGTCGCCCGCAAAATGGCGACTTATGACAATTCCTACAGAATTGCCACAAGAAACGCGCCATTTTGCGGGCGACCCCTCCATTGCATTCCGGGGTAAAAGAGGATAGGACATTTTTTGACATCATTTAAAAATGATGATTTTTTAGCGGTTGGGACCGTTTTTGACATCATTTAAAAATGATGATAGAGCGGAAAGGACCTTTTTTCATGCTTTAAAGTTAAAAATATACAAACGTTTATTAAAAAGTACAGAAATATTTGGTTAATAACGAAAAGTTTATTACCTTTGCACCAGAAAAAGAAATTAATAACGTTATAAGCCCTCGACATCACGGTCAAGTCAATGAGTTATGAGAAAGTCTATTGATACTTACGTTCAGTCAATCGCTAGTGACAACAAGGAGTTTATCATCGAAGGCGGATATGAGTCTGTTGCTGATTACATTATCAGCAATGCCGAAAATGGTACAGGCTATAACGAGTATTTTGATGATTCAGAACTTGATGAGTCGGGTGAACCAACAGAGGAGCAGATTGATGAGTTGAAGAGTTATCTGAGTGATAATTACAATTATATCCCTGAGTAATAACATCTAAGCCCTCGACATCACGGTTAAGTCAGTACAATGCCAGATACATTATCCCAGCAGCTTGGCGAAGTCTCCGACATGCTCTCCATGTCCTATGTCGCCAGGGCTTACTTCGGCAAGTCACGTTCCTGGATATCTCAGCGACTCCATGGCAACAACGTCAATGGCAAGCCGGTGAAGTTCACTCCTTCAGAGCTGGAGACGCTCAGAGGAGCATTGAAAGATATGTCTGAACTCCTCGACAAGAAGAGCAAGACCATATAACCATCTTTAAGCCTCTGGTGCGTGACGCATCGGGGGCTTTTTCGTCTCCAAATGTTAAATCTTAGTTAATATAACGAATTTGTAGTATAATTATTTGGTTATATCACGAAAATGTAGTATCTTTGCAGTGTTAAATTAAACAAGTAAGTAATATGAAATGGAATGAATTAAAAAGAATTGCTATTGCCCACGGCTTTCAGTTTTACAAAGGTTTGAAAGGGCATGACCTCTACATTAACAGAGAGACCAAGAAAACAATCATGCTAGAGCGACATTGGTCACAAGAGGTTAGAAAAGGATTGGTAAACAAACTTAAAAAGGATATCGGGTTCTAACCCGATTCCTTTTAAACAAAAATATAATAAAACATTAAAATAGATTTCGTATGGATAAAAAATTTAAGGTTTCTATAGAGAAACAGGAGGATGGCAGCTATATCGCATATAATACCAATATGAGTGGCTGTACTATTATCGGCACAGGTGATTCGGTAGCTGCTGCAAAAAAAGACTTTTTGGAGTCTATGGCAGGTGTGGCAGATGCAAAACGTGAGTTGGGTGATGAGGTGCCGGAGGCTTTCTCTAATGTCCCAGACTACAAGTTTGATTTGTCTTCGCTCTTTGAGTATTATAAGATGATAAATGTTAGTGCTTTTGCTAGATTCGTGGGCATTAATGATACTCTGATGCGCCAGTACCGCAAGGGTAATACATATATCTCGGACGCTCAGCTGCGTAAAATTGAAGATGGTATTCATCAATTAGGTAATGAATTTTCCAGACTTCAACTTGTTTAATTTAACACATCGTCCCCGACACGATTCCGTGCCGGGGACTTCTTATTATTCACATATATTTGATATTGATAAATGTTATTATTGCAAGATAGTGAGACCTGCAGACAGGCACGTCTGGTTCTCCGTGAGCTCATCGAGGGCGACAAGTCACGTGCGCAGCTCTGGGGCTCGCTGGTTGACAACCAGCTTGATGATGTTGATTTGAGGTTCATCCTTCCACCATTGGCCAACGAGGGCTACATCGAGGAGTCTGAAGGCATGTGGCATATACTAGACAAGGGTGTGAAGTACATGCAGAATTACGACAGAATGATGCTGGAGAGTGCAGAAAGATACATGGAAAATGGGGATACACTCGCGGAGATAGTGCGAAAGTCTAAGGAGAGGAAAAAAGAGCAGGAGAGTAAGATGAACAACAAAATTGCTTTGTGGACTTTTATTGTGGGTATTATCTCCATGCTGATAGGAGCTATAGCTCTCCTAATATCGCACGACATGCGAGAAATAATATTGCCAATCCTTGGCAAATAACCGTTATTTGGAGAAGCCTTACGCGCTTCTCCAAGTTCATATACTCTTTTTTTTCCATACCTTAATATATATTATTTAGTTAAACCGATGCAAATATACGGAATTTTATCGAATATCCGTGGAATATCCGTGGAAAATCAGAGAATTTCAGAGAAAATCGGAGAAAATCAGAGAATTTCGGGGAATTTTGTGAAATTTTCCCATAAAAATGTGATGGTTTTCCCCAACTTTTTGGGAAAATCGCTTGCAGATCCAATTATTTTTCGTAATTTTGCCGACGCAAAAAATGATTTTCCTCAGCGGAGGCTTATCATGGTTTCTTAGAATTTATCATGAATAAAAATCGTTTATGAAACTATTCCCTCCGTGAGGAGTGGATGGTCAGGGTGCAGAACAGGGTGCGAAGTCTAGGAGTTCGCACATTTACTCATCCTGGTTCTGGCTTCGATGCCATGCACCCGCAATATTCTTTTTTAACAGTTAGATTATAGTCGATAAAATTTTAGGTTAAGGGTTTTTAGTTATTAAGCAAAACGATTCTTTACGCCATCGGTACGTGATGTATAGATGGCATTTTTATGTTTTACAACATATTTAAATGTTAAATTCAAGAGTAATATGGAAAAATAGAAAGAAAAATTTGGCTGATTCAAAATAATTCTGTAATTTTGCAAACGTCTACAAGAAGATTGTGTATCAATCCGGCTGGGTGACCGTTATCGCCTATGGCTCAATAAGCCGCAGGCATTTTTTTTGCCCATACATATCAATTTGCTGGCATCAGCAAAAAGGTGTACCGATATGGCGGCTGCATGAACCGTAAGAATTTACAAATCCATCCGGATGAGTCATCTTCTTGTAGACAACGGGGAATGCAGCCGCCACCCGTATATATATATCCGTGCGCTGCTCATGTCTACAAGAAGATGCAGAATATGCAGAATTCAATTTTAATCAGCGATGCACTGAAGTCTCAGACATCAGGCATCACAGTAGAGGATGGCATCAAGGCCATCAAGTCAGAAATCAAGAAGTTCGCCAAGACCAAGAGCGAAACCTTCAGCTACTTGTGTGAGGAGACCGTCACCTATGGTGAGGTCGCCAAGGCCATGCTAGGCATGGTGGCATTGCTAGCGTTCGTGTTCATCGGTGGCTTCTTATTCGGAGGGGAGGTTATGTAATATGGAAAAAAATAATATAAACTATTATGAGACGTTCACGAAGAAGTACCCAGATGTCGTTAAGACAACCATCGGTACAGTATTTCCTTTCAATACTGAGCAAGCAGCAAACCTCGCTGACTACGTCGCAGAGCAGCAGAAGACAGCAGTCGTCGGCTTCGTCATTAGCAAGAAAGGCGTTGACATATACACTTCAGCTCAGCTCGCAGCCGAGCAGTCTAAGGTGGATTCCGTAGGTCAGAGCAACAACATGTTTGAAGAGACAAGCAGTGAGCAAACTGCTAGAAGATTACGTGATTTGAATGTTCCAGAAGAAGTAGTGAGTCAGTTTACTGAGAAACTTGACGATATGGCTGAAGAGGTGAAGCAGATAGGCAGAGAACTACAAGATGGGGATAAATTATACAATGTATCTAAATACATTGTGAGATTAGCTAGCATCATGCATAGATCTCATAAGCTTACGTCTGAGGAAATGGATATCATCGAGGAGTATAGAAAAAGAAAGGAGGAATGAGCGATGAGAGCGATGAAAGAAGAAACGAGAAAGCTCATATTTAACGAGAATGTTCCGATGAGTCTCATCGAGGAGTTCACCTGTAAGATGAAAGCTTTAACTGCTACGGCTGAAAAATTGAATTCAGTAATGAGAGAGACACAATCCTTTAGCGTAAAGCTTGGTTGTGTGGAACAGATGACTCAGGTTCTTGAAAAAAGAAATGAAGCTGAAGCAGACTTCGTAAAGGAAGCCAGAAAGTATGTAAAGAAAGGAGGCGAGCAATGAAGAAGAAAAGATATAGCAGACAGTTGATTGCTAAGCTCACAGCCAAGGAGGTTCGCTCTTGTGAGTTCTACGCTAAGACTGGTCGCAGAATTAATGCTGCGAAGGTGCAGATAGATTTCTATCGCGATAACAATGTGGTTGCAAAAGTGACATTCTGTGATGATCCTGCTCACAAGCAGACCGTCATCAGATGGTACACCAAGCAATACTTTGCACTTCGTTATGGTGCCAGAGAGGCGAAGCCTATCCACATGACTCTGGCAATGTGGAGAACTTTCAACAATTGATGATATGAGAAGAAAGAAGAATATCTATGAGCTGCAGAGCCAGCGTAACCGTATCATCATTGAGGCAACCAAGAGATTGACGGATGCAGCAAGCATCCGCCTCTCATGTCTCTGTCTGCAGAGAACCATCGCGGTATATAGCGGTGCAGAAGTGCAAAATGGAAGAGATTCAAAGTTCAAGAAGCTCGCTGATAAGCAGATTCAAGAGCTTGATGATCTCATGCAGCATTACCTACATCAGGAGCAGCGATATCAGAACATTATAGACAGCATCAGATACTTCACCTGTCTCTACTACGAAGCACAGGAGAGATTGAAGCGTGATGCAGATAAGCCGGAATAATTAGTAACAAACCCTTAACTTAAGAGATTATGAATGAATATGACGACAAAGGAGGATTCGCTATCAGCCTCCTAGAAGCTTACTTCAAGTTCCGTTCCAACCTTCCTATGAAGGACCGTGAGACAGGACTTAACTACAAGAAGCAGTTCAAGACAACACAGGACATCGCCAGTGAACTCGACGTCATGGGCGGTGTGCAGGTTGAGAAGATTAATAAGTACATGCAGCAGCATGGCTACGTCCTCGCAACTCTGCCAGACGGCACGGTGGCGTGGGCAATTTGGGAAAGAGTAATGCCAATTACTTAATGATATAATAATTTAAATAGCGATTTTTGTTGTTTTCGAGATTTTTTCGTACCTTTGCGGCACGAAAGATTTGAAAAGTTTAAAACACTAGCTTTTAGACGGCTGATTGCTCGAGAGAGTAGTCAGCCGTATTTTTATATATGGCAATTGCCATATATCTTTGCACTAAAAAACAAATATGACGATCAAATCACTTCCGTCGGGCAGCGTCTTCCTCGAAGGCATCCCCGACATCGACATTCTCACAGCCAAGACACGCCTGGCTGTCACCATCAAGATGGGTGCTTCTACCATCTACGAGGAACTCCTCTATCCTGCAGGCGGTGAGGTTCTCGTTGCTGATCTCGCAGACATTTTCCGTCCTCTTGCAAGGCAGAGACTCTGCGTCAATGCGACTATCACCATCACGGAGCAGAGCGTGGAAGGAGAGACAGAGACCAGCGAGGAGACCAAGACCGTGAACCTCACCGTCTATTATTCGACAGTTGACATCGTGGGTGTCAACTGCACCGAGTTCCTTCAGAACCATTTCCTCACGCTCCTGGAGGGGCGCAAGACAACCGCCATCGGTCGCCTCGAATACCTGCACTACATGGGTACCGAGGAGGCAACCATCACCGCTCACTACAGCGGTACCACATCTACGAAAGTGTTTACCGGTACAGCGGTCGGAGGCAACGATATCTACACGACACTAGACGTATCTCCAGCTCGCTTCACCTCCGAAGGCCTTGACCTTCTCTACTACATCGTAGAGGCAGGCAACCGCTCCATGACGTTCATCATCGACCCAGAGCAGCCGGACTGCGCTCCGATTCTGCTCTTCACCAATTCCTTCGGTTGCCAAGAGTTGCTATATTGCACTGGCAAGCATGAGGTGGACCCTCAATACACCAGAGATGCGGCATACATCGCAGGCTATAAGCTCAATTATCGCATCACGGAGCAGAGGACATTCAATGCCGACACCGGCTATCTCGGTACCGACATGGCCAACTGGGCTGACGACCTCTTCCGATCCGATGAGGTCTATCTGATGAACGCCCTCCTCGACAAGATGGTTCTGGGCAAGCGTGTCACCCTCTCAGACTCCAAGTCCAAGCGTGACAACCTCCATGACAGCATGCCTCGCTTCACCTTCAGCTACACCTACGCCCAGAAGCAGCACAACGTGCTGGACTTGCAGCGTGGTGGCCGCATATTCGATAACACCTTTGATATGACATTCAACTGATGCCGAAGACTGCATATCACATCAACGAGGTGCTGAAGCTCCTCGACAAGGCCAAGGACGATGGCGCAACCGTCAACATGAAGGCGTGGACACAGGACGGGCAGACTATTGACTATACAGGATGGCTGGTCAGAGGTGGCAGCTGGCGAGGCGGATTCCACCGCCTCGTCAACCCTGCCAATGGCGAGGTCAGAACTGTTCCTGACATTTTTATATTTAACTTTTTAGGCAAACCAGTATATCTATGAGTGAAGATAGAGATAAATATCAGCTTCAGGAGATTGGCGCAAGCGGCAATCTCCTCCGTTATGCGATTGTAGCCGAAGGAGTCTCCAAGGCTAGCAATTCAACCATCGAGCAGCAATATGGTTCAGACACCAGCTTCTTCGGATCCGGAGAGATTGGTGATGCTCGATATACAATGACTGAGGTCAATGGCAGGGAGATAGAGTACATCAACTATGGCGATGATGACAACATGCCATACGTCCTTCAGAACCTCCTCCGCAAGAACATGGTGGCTCAGAGAGCCATGGCATTCAACGTCAAGTGCTGCTATGGCCAGGGCATCAGATTCGTGGACAGAGAGTCAAAGAAGGACGTGACCAGCGATGAAATCAGAGATTTCTGCCTCCGCAACTCGATTCACGAGGTATTCATGCAGCAGGCTACGGATATGAAGTTCTTCAACTGGTCAGTTGAAGTCATCATTCTATCCAAGGACCACAAGCGCATTGTCAATATCAGACACAAGGACGTGTCCTATTGCCGACTGCAGAAGCCGAATGCCAGCGGCCGCATCGAGAATGTGATTTTCGGTGACTTCCGAAAATACGGCAGTTCTATCGAGGGCGAGATTATCCCTCTTCTTGACATCTACGACCCGCTGGGCGACCTGCTGGCACGCATGGGTAAGGCTGCGGATCCTTATACTGGCATCACGGGCAAGGCTCCTCATGATGGCAAAGATTGCAAGTTCGCCATCATCAGCCGCATGCCGACACCTGGCATCCAGTTCTACCCGGTACCCTACTACGCATCCATCTTCGATGATGCCTGGTATGACATCTACCGACTCATCGGCATCGGCAAGCGCTACATGATCAAGAACACGTCAGCTCCTCGCATCCAGATTGAGGTCCACCGAGACTACTGGGATGATCTGTGCAACAATGAGGGCATCATCGATGCCGAGGCACGCAAGGCGCGCATCCTTCAGGAGAAGGACGACATCATCAACTTCGTCTGCGGACCGGAGAATGCAGGCAAGGCACTCATCACCGGCTACTACTTCGACCCGAATGGCAAGGAGCAGCGCATGGTGCGCATCATCAACCTCAGCGATGGTGGCAAGAAGGAAGGTGGCGACTGGGCAGACGACATGTCCGAAGCTTCCAACTCTCTCTGCTTCGCACTCGACTGCCATCCAAACCTCATCGGAGCGACACCTGGCAAGAGCCAGATGAACAATTCAGGCTCAGATAAGCGAGAGCTTTTCATCATGAAGCAGAGCCTCGAGAAGTCCGAGCACGACATCATGGCCAAGCCATGGCATGTTATCCTCCATTATAATAAATGGGCAAACCAGGGAGTGACCTGCGATGTGCCTATGATTGAGCTGACAACGCTCGACCAGAACAAAGACAAGCAGAATTCATTAGTAACCAACAAGGGCAAGGAAAATGGCAAAGAAAATTGAAATCAGTAAGGATCAGTTCGAGGACTGCATCCTGGTAGCGACCAGTTCGCACTCCGAAGTCTATGACTCCGTCAAGAAGCATTTTGGTGGCGCATACAACGCCATCCGCATGAATTTCCTCGGTGAAATCGGGGAGAAAGCGATTGATACCAATGATGATCTCAAACAGAGTGTAGTCAATGCGGTATGCCTCGGTGCATTCCTGGAGGTTGTCCGACACCTCGACCTGGTGCTCACTCCTACCGGATTCGGTGTAGTGGCTAACAGCGAAGTGTCTCCAGCCAGTTCTGGGCGAGTGGAAGCACTCATAGAGCAGTGCAGGTTGGCCAACATCAAGGCTCAGGACTTGATGCTGGCGCATCTCTGCGATATTCCAGGGTGGGGGAGCACCATGCAGGCTAAGCAGGGCATACTGACTGTCTTGTGGAGCATCACCGGTTATTGCTATCTGACAAGACAGGAGAGCATAACGTCTAAGGAGTGGACATCCAAGCTGGCAGCCATGCAAGAGGCAGATTCAATACTTCGCAAGTTGATATCCGATGCAGAGATGGATGATATCATGTCAATGGTCAGAGGTGTGCGCAAGGAGAATGAACATGAGGGCAGCGTGCGTCTCATGCTATGCCGCTGCATGATTATGCTTGCCAACGACATGCTGTCCGCATACTCTAACGAGCGTGCAAGACTGCTCTCATATCTAGACGAGAACCTCGATGAATTCCCATTATATGCGAATTCATCGGCATACAAGGCCAATCATTTTAAAGAGTTCAAGAATGAAAAATCAAAACCTGCCTTCGTTTTCAATTCGTGAAGATGGTACACAAGAGTTCAATTTCAAGGCGCCATCGACGTGGGAGGAACTATCAGATGATCAGTTGCGCTATGTCCTTAGCGTCATGGCGCTCCATCACGACAAAATCGTTATCAAATGCTACCTGCTCGCAAGGTTCTGCGGTCTTACCGTGCATAAGTACACCAGAACAGGATGGAAATGCAGCGTTAAGTGCGATGAAAGAGACGAAAATGGCGATACTAAGACTGGGAAAGTGCGCGAGAGAGTTCTATACATCAGCGCTGCAGAGATACTCTCAATGCTCAAAAACTTCGATTTCATCGACTCGTTCACGGATTTTCGTCCTCCGCAAATCGCAAGTAACGTTTCGCTGAAAGCTGTAGAGCGACTGCTACGTGACATCAGCTTCTTCGATTATCTCAACATCGAGAAGAACTACCAGTTGTTCATGCTCCAGCAAGAAGACAGATTCCTTCAGAAGATGGCGCACCTCATGTACAGAACCGCAGACGGCTCCACCGATGAAACCGCCCATTTTGAGCCTTTTGAGCTCCTCGGAGTCTTCATGTGGTTCTCTAGCGTCAAGGAATATTTCGCTCTCAACTTCCCGAACTTCTTCAAGCCGGCCAAGGAGGGTGGCGAGTTGAAGCCGGAGGACTTGCTGCCAGCCATGCAGGCACAGATCCGAGCACTCACCGATGGTGACATCACCAAGCTGAAGGCTGTCTATGATGCCGCCTGTTGGGATGCACTCAGCGAGCTGGATGCCAAGGCCAGGGAAGCTGAGGAATACCGCAAACAGATGAAAAAATAAACAACATGACAGAGAAAACATTCGATTCCATCGCTTATTTTCAGCAGCTGACTGCCGAAAACAAGACGTGCCAGGCTTATAATTTTGTCGCAACAACGTGCTCTGGCCCTGACTCCGTGCAGGGCGTGATGCAGATGTTCCGCAAGGCTTCCAACTTCATCATGGTCTCGGACACCGTCGATTCCAACACGCACTCAGCCGGTGGAGGATTCTTCGACCGCAACGTCTATACAGTTTGGATTCTCGCAGCATACAAGCGTGATGACATGGCAGACCGAGAGCAGAAGTTGAACATCTGCAGATATATCTTCAGACAGTTCCTCTCACGAATGCTGCATGATCAGCATCGGGAGGCATACGATGGCCAGATGGAGTTCCTGGACCTTCATCAGGTCTATTCGAGCGAATTGGGCAGATACAGCATGAACGGAGTCACCGGACTCTACTTCATGGTGAACTCCGATGAGCCGATAGACATACAATACGATGAGAACTTATGGCAGACAAGTCAGCAATAGATGACCTCCTCAGATACGAGCATGGTTGGGCTGATGCCATGGGCGACTTCTGGCGTGAGCGCATGGAGCGCCTGCGCACCATCGACACCGGAGCACTCTATCGCAGCATCAAGGCGCATATCGAGCAGGGCTCGACAACGACCATTGAACATAATTTTATGTTGTACGGTATCTACGTCGCAGCAGGAGTAGGACCTGCTCATGAGTGGTACAGATGGACCAAGGGAGCCAAAATAAGGCGCATCAATGGCGGAGATCTCAACTTCCTCGGTGCAGAATACCGAGAGGAGCAGGGGCTAGACAAGCCTAAGAAGGTCGGCCCGGCATGGGGCGGACGTGTCGCTGGTGGAGACCCGAAGGGTCCACGAGACTGGTTCAGCCGCAAATACTACTCATCTGTCATGAAGCTCAACGAGCATGAGGCAGCGTTCTATGGTGAGCGCTATCAGGGATTGATGGCATCAGCCATCACCGAAATGTTCACCGGCATAGGTGCTGCACGCAACCTCTAGAGCGTATTTTTATCGGTCCCACCGATGTATTATCTTTGCACAAAAAAGAAAAATGGCAGAAAATCAGACCAAGGAAGCCCTTCAGACGCAGTTCGAGGGCATCAGAGACGAGAGGCGACTGCAAGCCAATACCGCATATCGCATCGGTAACGCCTTCCTCTCCCTGCTTCACTTCTGCGCTGATGAGACCTCAGACAAGTATCTGAGCAAGCAGCATGATGATGCAGCCAAGGGCATGATAACATTCATGCGCGGACTCATAGCAGAGCAGATGGCGAGCTTCAAGGGTGGCGCCCAGTTCGGCAGCTTCTTCAGTTCCCTTGTCGCAGGCAAGGGAGCGCAGATAGACGCAAGTGGCAACGCTGAAGTCGAGAGCATCACCGTCCGAAGCTACATGAAGGTCATGGAGCTTATCGTCAACAGGCTGTCTGCCCTGGAGGGAGATCAGTACTTCACCGAGAGCGACACCATCGAGCGCATCGATGATCTGGGCGAGAACACCTATGGCCTGCACCTCAAGAGCAAGTATGACGGCTACTTCACTGCTCAGCACGAGGGCAATGTCATTCGAGGCATCGTCAACAATATCCTCTCAGCAGTCCAAAATGGCACGGAGGCAAAGTTCTACACCTCATGGATGCGCATCAATAGCGTCAATGCAACCAAGAACTACATCGAGGTCACATTATACGCTGACAGCGAAGTTCCAGGTGGCAAGAACTTTCCGCCATGCGAGCTGATGAATATTGCCAGGTATGGCAATCAGACTGTCGAGTCTCTACAGAGCTGCTTCTACATATCCAGCTCTGAGGGGCGCATCGTCAAGCTGACAGGCGTCACCAAGCCGATTCTCGAAGACTACAACTATGGCATGACCTTTGGAGATCTGCCTGACTTCGTCAAGGCTCTGGACCTGCCGCTTGTCAAGGGCAGAGATTACATCTATGCCGCAGGCATCGTCACGCAGGACATCATACAGATTGACTATCATGGCAAGCCGATAGTCACCTATGTGGATAGAGGCTTGTTCGATGCCACCGCTACCTATTATTGCGCAGAGGTCAATCCGGACACCGGCAAATATGAGACCTCTGATGTCTGGTACACCGGCTGCAAGTGGCGATGCCAAAAAACTGGCACGCACACTATTCCTCGGTGGAACAACACCGACTGGGCAATGATTGAGGGCAATCCGGCATTCTCTGTTGACTTCCTGGAGGACGAGACTGTCTATGACTTCGACTGCTTCCGGGCGCCTCTGACCATCGTCGCTACCCTATACGGGCAAGACGTGACAAGCGATATCCTGGAGTCTGATGTTGCCTGGACTCGATATACCGAAGACCGCAGCGGAAATCAGAGGGTCACGAGTGACAACATCTGGTCGCTCGAAGTTGGCTCCAAGGCTGGCAAGGCGATAGTGCTCACGCAATCAGACCTATCTATAGATAGCGAGGGCGTTCCGCCTAAGATTCGATTCACGGCTACAGTTAGGTTACGCGACGGTCTTGGTAAGGAAGTCAACCAGGATTCCGTCACAGTAGAATATAATTAATTGCGAAAAGCATGAAATACAAGAAAATAGACATTAAGTACACGCCTCTTCAGATTAATTTATCACAATCTGTCTCAGGCAGTGTAACGCTAGAGCAGACCTATGATGCTGACCAGAATGAGTATTCTCCTAATTATGAGCTGACGCCATGCGCATTGCAGCCTATCATCAGCATTATAGACAGAGATGGCATCCTCAAAAACGGTCGTGTCAACAGCGAGCTGACTGATATCGCCTGGTACAGGGTGGAGAACGGAGTAGAGGGTAATGCGTTGGTAACTACACCTAAAAAGTATGTTATCACATCGTCCGGCAATGATGCCGGAAAACTTCTGTGGTACATCAACGGAGCACCGCAGAAGCCGATATTGCTCAGATTCAAGGCGAAGTTCCTGGATACCAGAACCAACAAGGTTCGAGACATCACAATGGACTACTCCATCAGATGCAAGAATGGAACCATTTACAAGCCGACGCTACTGTTGTCAAGCGGTGACCGCTACTACAATCCGCTTCGTGACACAGACAAGCAAATCATCAATGCCTCCTTGCGAATAGGCACAGAAGAGTGCGCTAAGAGCAAGCGTCAATTTGTTTGGGAGATTCTGAGAAGTCGGGGGCAATTCTCGGCAATTACTGCAGACGACCTGGAGATCAAGATATCAGAAGACGGTGCATCCGTTACGCTAGACCGCTCTCTGATGGGCAAGCGCATCTGCATCCGCTGCCGAGCCAAATACTCTGCAGCAGGCAATCCTGCAAGCGTAGAACTCAGCGATGCAACTCCGTACAAGATTGTCAACATCGTCCGTAGGATTCCGTTCTATGACTACGATATGATAGACCTCGTTGACGAGGTGCTTCCGGGAACGAAGCTGGTCAATCCGAAAGCTACTATCTTCGACAATCAAGGCGATATCGAGAACCCAACAAGAGAGCTGCAAGTCCTCTGGTGGATGGCTCCGAATAATTCTATCAATTTCGAAAATCCTGTTCTCGTTGGCCATGGCATGGAGCCAGCAGTACCAACAGAACTGCTAGACCCTGGCAGAGGGGCTATCCTCGCCATGGAAGTGAAGGATCTCAATCCTCTTGCTTTAGCCATGGACGCAGACGGCAAGGTTTTCGTGGATGCAGACGGCAATCCATTTATTTTTCATTAATTAAATTTCATAGACATGGAAAGATACATCAAGGCGAACCGCAAGGTCGTGGAGTTCCTCCAGCTGACCGAAGACAGAACAGAGTTGCAGGATGGCAACTTCATCCTCTGGTGCCAGGACATTCTGCCACTCGGAGATCCAATTGAATTCGAGCGTACACTATCAAACATAGGTGCTATTGCCATGGACGGCAAGACGGCATACAAGGAGCAGAAAGGCGAGGTGTGCAACAAGCTGCCAGTAGCTACAGACAGCAGATTCATCATGAGAGAGGAGGGAGAAAATGAGTAGCGCAAGTAAATCGGTGAACATCACGTTCATCCAGAAGATGGGAACCTTCACCCCATCTATCCAGTCTCCGGACGGAGATCTCTATCAGGAGTATCAGAAGAACGGTGACGTGGTCACCGTCTATCCTGACTTCTCTAAGACTCAGCCGAAGCTCTACTTCGTTGTCATCTCTTCCCGTACTGCGGATGGCGCAACAACGCCTGTATCTATGAAGTTCTACTTTAACGATACGGAGATTCCGTTCAATAGCGCAGGCAAGTCAACAGGCCTCTTCGACGGTCTCTTTGAGATAATCAGACCAAGCGCTTCACAGTTCTATTGGGGCTTGAAGATCTGCAATAACTTGGTCAAGGCATCAAATTATTCTGCTATTAACATCAAGATGGTGGGATCCGTCTCTGAGAGATCTAATCAGCAGGAGATCACCGATGAGGTGCAGGCTGTATATAAGATACCAGTCGGCCCATACACCGGTGTAGCCTATCGAGTCTCAATCAAGGCACCGGCAAACGATACGCATAACTTTGTCCTTAGCAGCAAGGATGATAGCTGCCAGCTTGAAGCAAAGGTGACGCAGGGCAACGAGACTCTGACAACTGGCTTGTATTACAAGTGGTATAGAGCAGTTAACAGTATAACCGGCTGGGAGGAGATTGCAGGAAAAAATGACAAGACTATCACGGTCAAGGCAACTGAAGTCGATTGCACCCGTGAGTACATGGTTGAGGTGTACAACGACAAGAGCATGAGCAAGGACAACATGTTAGGCTTCGACTTCCAGACTGTTATCGACGCTTCTGATCCTTATGACATTGAGCCTAACCCTACTCCGGTAGATGAGTCTATAAATGAGAACGAGGTAGGCAATGGCAGTGTAACCTATACACCGAGATTGATTGTCAGAGGCAAGTCTGAGACCGTTGAGTCTAAGTTCTATTTCACGCTGAAGTCAGCGTCAGGCGTTGTTCTCAATACCGAGGCCTCTCGCAAGCCTACAGTCCAGCTGAGTTCGTTCGCAGTGACGAGAGCAGACTGCATTCACGCAGGTTACAGCAACGTAGCATTAACAATTCAATCGGTTAAATAGCCTATGAGTGTTATTACAAGAGTGATTAAGTTCCTCCGCGTCGGTGTCGGCATATCCAACACCGATGTGGAATATGCCGAGTCTAAAAGTCAGACAACTGCACCTACAGAGGGATGGCAGACAACTGCACCCAAGTGGCGCAAAGGGTACTACATCTGGAGCAGGACACACATCTACTACACAGACGGTGACGAAAAGGTTACAACACCTATGTGCCTGTCTGTAGCCAGGAGCATCGACCGCATCGAGGAATACTACTACTCTTCGACATCGCCTACGGCCATCACCGGAGGCGAGTGGGTCAAGAGTAAGTCACCAACATGGGTGAGCGACAAATACATTTGGTCTAAGTCCATCATTTACTACACAGATGGAACCTCTACGGAGACTACTCCTATATGCTGTACTGGTGGCATAGGACCGCAGGGTAAACCAGGCAAGGATGCCATCAACATACAGATGTCAATGCAGACCATCGTCCACAAGAAATCTCAATTTGCCGGAACGTATGCTGTTGACGTGAGAGCTTACAAAGCAGGAGTTGAATTAGCTTGTTCTGTCAGTGTGGAAGTTCCATCTAATTATGCCAGCTCTGTTAAGGCTAGCGTGATTAACAACGACAAAGGGAAGAGAGTTATTGTAGTGATAGCAGCGAATATTGATGTCTATACCAATTTAGCTGTCGCAGTCAAAGTCGAGAATGTTACGTACAAGTATACGATACCTGTCAAGACAATAGCCGATGGCGAGGAAGGCAAGAGAGGCGAAACCGGTGCAACACTGCGTGGACCGCAATCTTGGGAGAACTGCGGCAATGGCTATAGCTTCGAGTCTGGAGCATCGGGTGAGGAGTGGAAAGATGTCGTTATCTACAACTCCGGCTATTACAGCTGCATCAAGAGTCATATCAAGACTGCGAACAACTTCCCTGGCAGTGCTGAGGACCAAAACAACCAATATTGGAGGCTTGGCAGCCCGATAGAAATGGTAATTGCTAAAATTATCTTGACACAATATCAGCTTGTTGACAACCTGGGAGTCAAGGTCATCGAGATGAAGGATGAAAATGACAACATCATGTTCTTAGCAAAGGACGGCAAAGTTATCTGCAATGGAGGAATATTCCAGAATATTAGCGTCTCGGGTGATATCTCTGTAGGAAGACTGAGATACAACGAAAATACGGTTACTGATGGAAAAAATGTAATAAATGGCTCTTTCATACGAGGAGGCGGAACCTATGTCCTACCGCACCTGACAGATGGAGAATTCATGCGCATCGTTGTCTTCAATCCTATCATTACGCGCAGTACACCGCCAACAGTGCTTAAGGGCGAGCAGACAAAGGACGCATTCATGGCGGCAGACACCACTTTCTCGTTGAATAGAAAGATTACCATAGAAGTGTATGGGTGGTGTGAGCTAATCGGAACGAACCATCTTGGTAACACAATGTGGGTATATCATAATGTGAAAAATAATCAAATAGTAGAATAGTTTGAAATGGAAGGTAAAAAATTCAATTCGGTGACTAAAGTCACAACCGTCAACAGCAATCAGAGTGTACTGCTGACAGACCAGAATGGCAATGTCACGACAATCGGCATGGATGCGCTTAAGGCTGACCTCTCTGTCGGTCAGCATGCGTGGTGCGGTCGAGTGTGGAATACAGCGAATGGAACACCGAAGGCTGCAACAACCATCGGTTCGCTCGAGATCCTCAGAGAGCTGCCTTATGCGCTCGGTCTTGGTGCATATCTCGTGCAGAACGACCATAGCCGCAAGAAGCTCGACAGCAAGGATCATCACAAGTATGCGACCGGAGCAGCTGCCAAGCTCGACGGTACAGAAGGTCACTATCAGTGGGGCTGGGGCCGCAAGTTCTACATCGTCATCAAGGAGGTAGGCGGTCTGCACTACGAGCAGATAGGCTTGAAGCCTATCCCTGGCGAGTTCAACTACGAGATACCTATTGCCAGCATGTCAGCAGCAGGCTTCGCTACAATTGAGCGCAGCACTGGCCGCATGGTCAGCTATCTGAACACCAGCACTAACTACCGTGGTGGCAATAACGATGCGACTCTTGATTCCAAGAACCGCACATTGCTGGGCAAGCCGGCAACTAACATGACTTCTGAAGCTTTCCGTGCTGCTGCACGCAAGAACGGCAAAGGGTGGCTCTCAACTTCAATGAGACACACGGCTGTTATCAGCATTCTGTTCAGTGTGATTTTCGGTACTCACTACGTTCAGAATACCTACAATGCCAACAAGGATGCTAATGGCCTCTACCAGGGTGGTCTTGGCATGGGCACGACAACCATGCCAAACTGGGATACCTTCAACTCGTACAATCCAATTCTGCCAATGAGCGCTGGTACAGAGTTGGGTGATGCCTGCGGAGAAGGTACCTATGCAGTGAAGGATGACGCAGGCAAAACCGTCTATACTGCCAAGATTCCATGCTTCTTCGGTCTGAAGCATCCATTCGGCAACCTCTGGCGCCTCATGGATGATGAGCAGTGTCGAGTCAATGCCGACAACTCCATGACGCACCTGGTTGCGCCATCAATCTATGGTACGTGGACGCTCGGATCTACAACTGGCATGAAGGCGATGAGCAAGTCACCAGGCAAGGGTGAAAGCTTCATCACACGCCTCTCCTTAGACAATCTCGAGAACTTCCCGACAGCGATTGGCGGAACAGAGTCAACATATTGGACTAGCTACTTCTGGAACAGCGTAGAAGGTACATCCGGTTTTCGCGTCTGCCTCCGTGGTGGCGCTGCCAACTTTGGTGGTCAGTGTGGTCTTTCGACGCTCTACGTGAGCAATGGTGTCGGTGTTGCCAATGCGATCGTTGGCGCGGCCCTCTGCGAAGCAGCAAGCGAGTGGTCGTTGGAACCTGTGTATTACGAAGCGGCCTAGCGTGAGCAGGGTGGACAGGGTTGCCTGAGAACCCAGGCGCAAGCCGCAAGCAACCCTGAGCACCCTCGCGAACGCAGTTCGCGTCAATACCGCCCTTTGGGCGGTCGATTTTTTTTGAAAAATTCGTTCTTTGACTTTCTTTCATACCGATTTTTTTTTGTACCTTTGCACCCGGTTTTTAACTAGGCTGTGATTCCTCGTGCCGGTTTTCGCGTCTGCCACCGTGGTGGCACTGCCAACAATGGTGGTCAGTGTGGTCTTTCGACGCTCAACGTGAACAATGGTGTCGGTGATGCCAATGCGAACATTGGCGCGGCCCTCAACTTTATACTGATTTGCAATTTCAGTTTGCTTCAATTGCAGATTAAGGGGAGTCAAGCCTTGCCTCATGGCAGAACATACACTAAGCAGAATAGCTAGTAGATGATGACAACAGGGTCATCCAGTCGAATGTTAGGACATTAAAAAAGCAGACAACAGACACAGACACCGACAATAATACAGACACAAACACCGACTTTTTTATTAAATAAATTTTAAAAAGCGAGTGAAAAGACTAGGAAATATTTCGCCAAAGGTCGAAACTTTACAAAACTTTCGTACAGCATTTTATGAGTATTCAAGGCATAAGGGGTCACGCCTGAGCATTAAGGATTTCGAAGCCGAGTTGGAGGACAATCTTCTAACTCTGCTAAACTCGTATGTCAACCAATCATGGCATACGTCTGAGTATGAGCCTATGACAGTCTATAGGCCGAAGAAGAGATTAGTCAACAAGTTACCAGTCAATGACCATGTTATTCAACATAGCGCCCTCTACCCTGTAGAGGACGAGCTTAGAGCCAAGATTCATTATCATTGTCCAGCCGGTACCAAAGGCAGAGGCACGCATTTCTTTTACAAGATAGTCAAAAGAGATATATTTACGTCTCCACAGGAGGAGACGCAGTTCTGCATGCCAATGGACATACATCACTACTTCATGACCATGGAGCATAATATTCTGAAGCAAGAGTATAGGTTATACATCAAGGATCGCAAGTTGCTGGCGTTCATCGACGAAGTCGTTGACAGCTATCCAAACGGAGTAGTCCTCGGTGTCAAGCTGACGCAACTGCTAGGCCAGCTATTCCTGGTTCGATTCGACTATCTAGCGATTCGGTGCTTCGATATCCTGAAGGATCCGGAACGCTATCATTATTGGCAAGCAAGATATGTCAGCGATATGCTCGTAACTTGCCGCAGCGAACAGCAGGCAGAGGTGATTAGTTCGGGGGGGTAAAATCACTTAACAAAAGATTCGATAGATTTTGCGAGGAAGGACTTCGCCATTATTACCGATTCATGGACAACATCTTCATCCTTCACGAGGACAAGGTGTTCCTCCGCCTCATGACCGAGCTTGCAGTCATGCACCTGGCAAGAGACTGGAAGCTGCAGATTAATAAGTCCTGGAATATCCAACGCACATGCGATGGCATTGACTTCTGCGGTCAGCGCATATTCGCAGACCATGCCCTGTTGCGCAAGCGCACCAAGCATGACCTCTGTGCGCAGGTTGCCAAGCTTCGCAAGCGAGGGTATTCTGTCGAGCAGATACGCATCAAGGCGGCATCAAGACTCGGTCTCACAAGACACGCAAATTGTATAAATCTATTAAATAAAATCGGTATGAAGAAATATGGGCAACTCGTGAAGACTCGCAAGGGAGTGATTCCGTTCGAGGGTATGAGCATGCAGCAGAAGAAGCATCCAGAGGATATTCTATGCCGCAACATTGAAGAGTATGACAGTCACATCATCCTCATCGAGGACTACAAGGTGGACAAGTCAAAGGTGGACTTCGCTATCAAGCAGGTCGAAGAAGTGGACGAACAGGGCAACAAGAATATGGTGTCCAAGAAGGTACCAAAAGACCGCTTAGCTATCAAATTCAGATACATCGACTACGTCGAGAAAAAAGATGAGTTGGATGAGAATGGCGATGCAATCGAGGTTCCACACTGGAAGCCGGAACACTGGTGGCTCTTCACAGGCTCAGAGATCATGGTTGACCAGGCGAAGAAGGAATGGCCGCTGCTAGGCAAGGACTTCTATGTCGTAGCAGCGGAACTGACGAATAAATTCGGCAAGAAATTTTATAAATTCATCTAGATGAACAAAAAGTACTATCTGCTCCGTATGAGCTATGTGAAGTATGACGATAATCATTATCTGTTGTACCTCAACGAGAAGAGAGTAGATGATTATCACCCAGACAACGCAGGCGAGTCTGCTGGTGATGACAAAACAGTAACAGCATATAGCTATGAGGGTGACGAGCCGGACGGCTCTACCAAGATTGAGGCTAAGAGCGCCAACTACAAAGACTTCGTCACTGGCATCGTCCGCATGAAGTACAGCCAGAATGACGTTGAAGCCATCCTGTGCAATCATGGAGACGGCAATGCAGAACATGCCAAGGAGTACGATGACTTCCAGGCATGGCGTGAACAGGCGAAAGAGTGGGCAAACGAGATTCTCGACCGAGACATCTCACATAGCTAGCAGGTACGGCAGGTTAAGCAGACGCTTAATCTGCCGTATTTTTATATACCATATATTATATATATATTTGCACCCGCAAAAAAGTCAACAAGATGCAGAGAAATACTAAAGACTGGATTCACTACAGCAGCGCTGGAGTAGTCCTAATAGCAGCCATTGCGCTCGTCTATATTAGCTTCTTCATGTCTCACGACGTCACTTCAAACGTCTTGTGGTTCTTCGGTCAGAGCTTGATGTATGTAGCAACCGTCTTTGGTTTCGCACTCACGTTCGACACGAGGGTTAAAGACATTATCAATAATTATTTAAAAAATAATCATGGCAAGGAAAATTAATAAGATTTTCGTGCATTGCACAGCGAGCAGACAGTCATGGACTGTCAACTCATTGCTGAAGGAGTTCACTGCCAAAGGCTGGCATTACCCTGGCTACCACTGGGTAGTCACTGCCGATGGCAAGTGTACACAACTCATGACAGAGGACAAGCCTTCAAATGGCGTGTTCGGGCATAACTTCGACAGCATCAATGTCGCCTACATGGGCGGAATATCCCGCACAGGCAAGGCTATCGACAACAGAACAGAGAAGCAGAAGGAAGGTCTTCGCGAACTCCTGAAGGAGTTGCGCGAGCGCTACCCTAATGCGAAGATCATGGGGCACCGTGACATCTCTCCAGACAAAAATGGCAATGGAGTCGTTGACCCATGGGAGCGCATCAAGGAGTGCCCATGCTTCGACGCGATTCCGGAATACGCAGACATTTAATAGATTAGCAATGAGTTATAAATCAGAAAGAGAAATTGGTTTTCTCCTCGTTTTTCTGCTTGTGATCAGCATAGGCAGAGACTTTTACGTCGAGCATAAAAAGCAGCGAGCGGAGCAGAACCTACAAGAGCAGCTCAACAAGCTTCAGCTGCAGTATGCTCCAGCTGAGCGTGACACCATCCGTGACTCAGTCAAGACCGTGACGCAGAAGATCATCATGATGCCTTCTGAAGAGTACAAAGAGTTTGCAGTAGACCGACAATTGTTGAAAGATCTCAACATCAAGGTCAGTCAGATAATGGCGGATCAGCGCACATCGGTAGTCACCGAAGGCTCTGTCAAGACGCTCCGTGAGAATTCACTATTCAAGTATAGCGACAAGTGGTTGAGCGTGAAGCTCAACACTGCAGACTCTATGCTTACATATAGAGCGAGAGACAGCTTGCAATGCCTTGTCACTCGCAACTACAAACATCGATTTCTGTGGTGGAAATGGGGAACCGATGGCTACAATATCAAGATGATCAATTTCAACCCCAACTCCACTATCTTATATAACAACTATATACAGGTCAACCGCTAATGGCAAGACAAGAAGTATATACAACAGTCATCAAGCTCAATTCTGAGGAGGCGAAGAACCGCCTCAAAGAGCTTGAAGATAAGGTCGCTCGTCTGAAGAAGGCTAAACAGGAAGCCTTCTCGACGGGCGATATTCGTTTAGGCTCATCTCTCGCAAAGGAACTGAAGATTGCTGAGCGAGAGATGAAGCAATTCAAAAATGCGACCATGGGCGTCAAGGAGACGCTCGAGAACCTATCATCTGCGAGCCTCGGGCAGCTGGAGAAGGCTGCCCGCCATCTGAAGGGGCAGATGAAAGCTGTCTCCGACCCTGCAGACTTCGCCAAGCTGGAGGCACAGCTAGACAGAGTCAAGGAGCAGATGCTTGCACTGAAGGGTGCAACACGCAAGGCCGACCAGGAAGCCAGCCGCATGACGGCTACCATGTCCAACCTGAAGCATGCGTCACTCAATGACCTCAACTTCACTGCTTCCAAGCTTCGCAGCCAGATGGCTGGCTACGACCCATCATCGACCATGTATGCCTCGCGAGCTTCACAGCTGAAGCTGGTGGATGCAGAGCTGGAGCGCATCAGACAGAGCGAGCAGAAGGTGGTCACACTCATGCAGCAGTATGACAAGGAGATAGACCGCACCAACGTGGACATCAAGGAGACAAAGAGACAGATGCAGCTCGTCAACAACACCATGGCCAACCTGAAGACATCATCCATCCGTGACCTCGAATACTCTATCAAGGCACTCAATCAGCAGATGCAGGGCATGAAGCGTGGTACCGAGCAATTCAAGCAGATGGAGCTGAAGGCGAAGCAGCTAAAGGCAGAACTGCAGGCAGTCAGAGCCGAGGGCGTAGCCCAGGAGTCATGGATTAAGCGCTCTGCAGACTGGTTCAACCGCATGCAGGGCATCGCCCTGGGAGCCGTCGCTGCCATCTCCGGCATCACCTTCACCGTCAAGAAGTGCGTGGAGGAGTATGCAAAGATGGACGATGAGATGACAAACGTCCGGAAATATACCGGTCAGGCAGCCGAGGAGGTTGAGCGCATGAACGAGGACTTCAAGCAGATGGACACTCGAACCCCTCGACAGAAGCTCAACCAGCTGGCCGAAGATGCCGGAAGACTCGGCATCACATCGACTGCTGCAGTTGAGGAGTTCGTCGATGGTGCTGATAAAATCAATGTCGCCCTCGGTGATGATTTGGGAGACAAGGCAGTCTCCCAAATAGGCAAGCTAGCTCAGATGTTCGGTGAAGACAAGACCATGGGCTTGCGAGGAGCCATGCTCGCAACCGGTTCGGCAATCAACGAGCTGGCGCAGAATTCTTCTGCCTCTGCCGGTTATCTCGTTGATTTCACCGCCCGTGTGGCAGGTGTCGGCAAGCAGGCAGGCTTCACGCAGGCGCAGATCATGGGTCTCGCCTCCGTCCTCGACCAAAACATGCAGCAAGACGAGACTGCTGCAACCGCAGTGCAGAACCTTCTGGCCAAGATGTTCCAGGACTCCGCAAAGTTTGCTCAGATTGCAGGTCTCAATGTCAAGGAATTCGCAAAGACGTTAAAGGAGGACGCCAATGGCGCACTCCTCCAATTCCTGGCAGCCATGCGAGCTAAGGGTGGATTCGCAGACCTCGCACCGATGTTCGAGGAGATGAAGATGGATGGTTCTAGAGCGACAGGTGTCCTCACCGTCCTCGCTGACAAGCTCGATGATATCAAGTCTGCCCAGAACCTTGCCAACGAAGCTTATGCTGAAGGCACGTCCGTCCTCAATGAGTTCGAGACGCAGAATGAGAGCGTGCAGGCACAACTGGACAAGGCGAGCAAGAAGTTCCTCGACCTCTCCATAGAGCTAGGCCAAAAGCTCTACCCTGCTGCTAGATATTGCATATCTGCAGCAAGTCTCGGTGTCCGGGCACTCTCAACACTCGTAGACTTCGTCAAGGACTATTGGCGCATCCTGATAGTGCTGACCGCTGCAATCGTCACCTATACTGCCATGTCTAAGGCTAAGCTGATTGTTGACAAGGCGCAGATGGCATGGTTAAATATCATGATTATCAAGGAGAAGGCACACACCTTGTTGATAAGACTCAAGACCTCAGCATTGAAGACAATGGCAATCGTCCAGATGGCGCTCACAAAGGAGATAAAACTGACAACAGCAGCGCAAATGTTGTGGAACAAGGTATTATTGGCCAACCCTATCACAGCCGTGATAGCTGTTGTCGTAGGACTCACAGCAGCAATCGTAACCTTGTCGAAGGAGACGAGCACCGCAGAGCAGGCTCAGCGAGACTACAATGATGCCGTGACTGAAGCCAACAAACAGGCTGCAGACGAGGAGGCAGCCATCTTGCGCCTCGTCTCTGCTATACAGTCCAACACCAGTGCGGAGTCAGACCGGAAGGCAGCCCTGGAGGAACTCAATGGCAAGTTGATGCGTGAGCACCTCGGAAACATCACAGAGGAAGCAGTGCGCACCGGTCAAGCAACAAAGCAGATCCAGTCCTACATCGACATGATGAAGAAGAAGATCGTCATCGACGGCTTGCAGAAGAAACTTGCTGAGTCTATAGCAAAGCAGGCTGAACAAGAAGACTTGCTAAACGAAGCTGACAACGACAAGCGAGGATTCTGGGCAAAAGTTTGGGGGCGCATAAATCCGTTTGCAAGTGGTAAAACTAAGATGCTTAACTTAGCTTCTGACAACAAAGAAGTGTTCATTGATGTGATGAACAAGAGCATCGAGCGTGAAAAGCAGTATCAGCAGAAGCTCATCGATAAGATAAAACAGCTGGAGTCCCAGCACTTCGAGATCAATGATCCGGAACCTTGGCGCAACAATGGCTACAATGGCAAGGGCAATGATGGTACCATCATTAAGCCGCATGAAACAACTGGCACTCATCAAGCTACAGAAAAGGAGCGCAAGGCTAGGGTGAAGGCTGCAAAGGCTGCTGCAGCCGAGGAACGCAAGCGCCAGGCAGAAGCCAAGCGCAACCAGAAGCAGGCAGCAGACTCCATCAAGGCTGAGACCAATCAGCTGCTCGCTGATAACGCCAAGGCTTATGCCGAGGGCAAAAAGACATACCAGCAGTTCATCGATGACCGACAGAGCATTCAGATTAAGGGTTTTGCCAAGCTGAAGCAGCTATATGGTGAGAAGAGCAACGAGTACAAGCAGTTGCTTGACAACCAGGTCAACGTTGTCAAGCAGCATGACGCTGCCATCCTCAAAATGAATGAGCAGACCATCGAGCGTGAACGCCTCCAGAAGGAGGCGAGCATCAAGGCTCAGTACAATGATGCCAACTCCGCTATCTATCAGAATGACATCGCTCTCGATGAAGCCATCTATCAGAATGATGCAGATGCCATGCAGAAGCGCCTGGCACTCTACAATGAGGGAAGCGAGGAATGGCTGGATCTGAAGGCTGAAATGGAGCAGGCATCAATCGACCATCAGCTGCAGATGCAAGAGTCCTACATGAACCAGCTGAAGGAATTGCGTCAGCAGTTCGGCAAGCAAGACCTACAGGCACAGGAGACCATGTACCTCAATGGCCTTGACAATCTCTACAAGCAGGGATTGATCAAGGAGGAGGAGTATCAGCGCATGAAGCTGGAGATCTCCAAGCAGTTCGCTGCTCAGAGAGCCAGCCAGGATGCCGAGGACCATGGTGCAGGTTCCGTTCAGCGCAAGGTGGACAACAAGACAACCGAGATGGTGGACAGTGCGAGAGCTGCCGCAGGTGATTCCCAGCAGGCTGGCAATGGCAGCATTGGCGGCTACTTCACCTCGCAGATCTCAAACTATCAGAACACGATGGAGAAGCTGAAGGAGTTGTATGGCAACGACAAGCAGAACCATGCCGCATACATGCAGGCCAAGGCGCAGGTCACCGCCAACTTCCTGGATAACATGGTGCAGCAGACATCTGCTGCATACAATGGCATCAACAATATTCTCTCTTCTGCATCAGCATACGCTCAGGCATGCTCAGACCTGGAGCAAGCTAAAATCTCCAAAAACTACGAAAAGCAGATTGCTGCAGCTGGAAACAACTCGAAAAAGAAGAAAAAGTTGGAGGAGAAGCGTGACAAGGAGTTAGCAGCTGCCAAGTCCAAGGCCAACAAGAAGTCCATGAAGATTGAGATCGCTCAGGCAATCGCATCAACCGCCATGGCTGCCATCAACGCCTATTCTTCAGCGGCGAGCATCCCTGTCACTGGTTGGGTTATGGCACCAATCGCTGCTGGCATGGCAACCGCAGCAGGTATGCTGCAGATTGCTACCATCAAGAAGCAGCACCAGGCAGAGGCGGCCGGTTACTATGAAGGTGGTTACACCGGAGGAACCAGGTACCGCAAGCAGGCAGGCATTGTCCATGAGGGTGAATTCGTGGCCAACCACAATGCGGTCAACAACACCTCCATCCGTCCAGCTCTCGACCTCATCGACAAGGCGCAGAAATCCAACACCGTTGGATCTCTGACCGCTGAGGACATCAGCAGGGCACTCGGAGCAGGCGGTAACGCCTCCGTTGTCGCTCCTGTTGTCAACGTCAGCAACGACAACACCGAAGTGCGCCAGTCTCTGGACGGAGTCAACTCAGCAGTGAGCAGACTCAATCAGACGCTAGAGGATGGCATCGACGTGGAGCTGCCTATTGCAGGTCGCAGAGGCATCTACCGACGCCTCAAAGATTATCAGAAGATATTAGACAACAAGTAGCCTATGATTACATGTATTATCAATGGCCATCGGGCATACCCGATATCCACATCATCCATCAAGGTGACATACGCAAATCAGTATGTCACCGATGATGGTGAATATACCTATGATATCACATTCCCCATGGACATCTTGGCCAACCGAGAGATATTCAAGAATGTCTCTCGATTCGAGGTTGCAAAAAACATCGCAAAATACGATGATTGCAAGCTATATGTTGATAGCCGCATTATCATGAGCGGTGTCGGCACTATACTCTCGGTGAACCAAAATGAAGTGAAATTGCAGATAGTTGGAGGCAAGTCGCGCATCAAGTTCAACGAGAAGTTGACCAAGCACTACATCGATGAGCTAGACCTAGGCATCGCTGACAAGCCTGGCTATACAGTTGATAAGGGCTGGTCGCAGGGATTTAAGAACATTCAAAAGATCAATGACATCTACAGACTAGATGATGATAAGTCGAAGTTCCTGGGAGTAGAAGGGAAATGGTGTTTCGTACCAGTGCGGGACGAAACAAATGATATGATTGCCAATTTTGTTGGAGTCGATAAAACGAAGCAGTTCATCGGCTACAATGCACCATTTATTATGAACCTGGCAGTTCAGCCAAACCTGATGCATATCTTTCGCAAGGTAGTAGAATACGAGGGATATACCCTCAAGCGCAACGACTACGACTGCAAGCCGTGGAACCTTCTGTATATCGCTTCATCCTACAAGACACGAGAGCTGCGCAAGGCGCTTCCTCATTGGTCAAGCTATACCTTTATAGAGGAATTCAGAAAGCTCTTCAATGCTACCATCGTATTTGATGATATTCTGAAAACCTGCTCAGTTATCAATGCTTCAGAACTGACAACAGCTGATTCTATAAAGATTGAACCTATGGACGAATATACTACGGACTACGATGAAGATGGATCCATCTCCACTTCATCTACAGCAAACCTGGAATACAACTTGGGAGGGTCAGCTAATAGAGGCAGCTATGAAGTGATCTCGAAAAAGGTTTTCGAGAATTTTGAAAATTTTCATAGCGAAGAGATAAGTCTAGATAATCAATTTGTTTCAACAACATTGTTATGGTCTGAAAAAAAGAAGCGGCAGACCATTATCGAGAATTTCGGAGACTACTACATATATGTGGAAGATGAAAGTGGGAAGAAAAAGTGGAAGCTTGCTGGCATCTGGTCACCGCTCATCAGGGACAAATCTTCTGAAGACTATGTTGATCTGAACATTTCTCCTGCAGCGCAAGTCGTCGAAGATATCAATTTCAAGACGGCATTAATTGGGGAGGATAAATACTACGAGAAGCGATGTCTTCTTTCAATGCCGAATGATAAGGAACCGGATTCAAAGGAGAGCGATATTGATGATGACGGATTCAGCTACACATCCGTGCAGGATGCGATAGATGATGAGTCAACACTCGACAAAACCGAAGATGATCAGGAATGCATGAATATATTCTTCATCCTTCCTGGCAGAGTGCAAATTGGAGGCCCAAACCAAACAAGCCTCTCTTGGGTTGGTATGAAATCCAGATGGCCGCAGTTCTTGACCGACTATCGCATCAATGAAGACTACAGATACAGCGGCATTGCAGACATCTTCCATGACACCTATTCGCTATCACTCCGCAAAACAAGAGAAGTAGGATCGACTTGCCTGGGAAGCTTTCATAATATTGGTCTCAGAATAGACAACAAAAACAGCATGGAAGTCAAGTTCAAGTCAGATGAGATTCCGGATCCTTCCCAGATTTACATCATCCGCAACAAGAGATTCGTGTGCGCCAAAATTGAAATGGAGGTGAAAGATGATGCCATTGAGCCAATCTACACTGGATATTTCTATATGCTTTCATAAAAAATAAGGTGAGGAACAACCGTTCCCCACCTTATTATATATATTATAGGATGCCCTTATAGTTCATGATATACTTGTTTGCCTCCTTGATGTCCTTAGGCGTATAGATGTCGGTGATGAGGATAGAGGAGTGTCTAGCCTGGTCACGAACCGACAAAACATCGGCATTCGCCTTCAGCATATTCGTGATGCCGGTATCCTTAAGCGAGTAGAACTTGTAGCGCTCTGAGAACCCTAGCGCCTTGCGCAGGTTCCTACACCAGTAGTCTCGGAACATCTTCTCACTCTTGCGAGCCTCACCTGGTGAGAACCTGTCCGAAAACAGATAGTAGTGACTAGGGTTGGAGAAGACATTGAGGTCTATCATCAGTCTGATAACATGCGAAGGCAGGGTGATGGTGGCATCATTTCCATTCTTGGTGTGCGCACCATGGAGCGTGAGGGTCTGAGTCTGCAGGTGGAAGTCACCTATCTTCAGGAATGAGAGTTCACGAGGTCTGACGAAGAGGTAGTGCAATATCTCGCAAGCGAGGAGGTAGTGCTTATTCTTCTCATAGAGATAAGCTCGTATCTGCTTCATGACATCATCAGGTATCACGTCTCTGTCCTTCTTGTGTCTGTTCTTGATTCGACCTAACCCTTCGGTCGGGTTAGACGAGAGATAGCCTCTCTCTACCAGGTAAGACGTGAACGACTTTAACCAGGTGAGGTAGTTGTTGCGAGTAGTGATAGTATTGTTGCGCTCGATGAAGACATAGTCCAGGAACTTGGTGATGGTCTGTCTGTCCCATTGATAGACGTAGGTCAGCGGAATGCGCTTCTCCACCTTCCACTGCTCCAGGATATGAACACGGCTGGAGTAGTCAACGAATGACTCCTCTCGCAAGCTATGTTCATTGCAGAGCTTGACTAGATAGTCCTTATACTTCGAGATGATATCATCCCACAGCGCATACTCCAGAGGCTTCACCGCCTCTATCCATGGGTTCCAGCCGGAGCTCAGCTGCTCGGTGAGGCGCTTGATAAGGTCCTCAGCATACTTGCGCTGATTAGTCTTGCCCTTGATGTGACCGAGCATGATCTTCTTAATCTTCAGGCGACCACTGAGAGGGTCGTAAGCCTGGAAGGAAACGTAACACTCTGATTTCTGGTGGAAGACAGGAGTCTTCCAAGCAATGATTTGACTCATTACTGATTCGTTAGAATTAAGAGAATAATTTTTTTTTGCCATATCTTTAATTTTTTGCAGATATGGCCGATTAATAATCAATAAAATCCGACTTTACCGAGTTTTCACCGAGTTTTTTAGGCTCGACACGGCTATTCCTTATGATGCTCAATAAGTTAACTCCAAATCCGTCGGGATTACTGGACTCGAACCAGCGACCTCATCGTCCCGAACGACGTGCGCTACCAACTGCGCTAAATCCCGATATCTGCTGCAAAGGTACATTAAATAATGGATAATACCAACAAAAATAGACTTTTTTTATCTTTTTTGAAAGAAATTTCCCGAAAAATTTGCAGGAACCAGAAAAAAGTATTACCTTTGCACCCGCAAATGATAAATCGCGATTTGCGAAAGTTGGTGCCATAGCTCAGTTGGTAGAGCAAAGGACTGAAAATCCTTGTGTCCCCGGTTCGATTCCTGGTGGTACCACTTCTTTGTGAGACTGAATCTTCGTAACAGGATTCAGTCTTTTTTTATGCCCTTTTTTATAATACTCCATTTTACACTTATGAAAACGTTTGCGTATAAAAGTTGTCGTAAAATGTTCTGTAGTAGAAGTATTTTGGTTATATTTGCACCATAATAGTTAGCATCAAACCAAAAATTAATCTAACAAACATTCGTTAAAATGAAAAAAGCTTATTTGTTATTCTTGGCTGCAATGTTGTCTACGGCAACATTTGCCGACAACAAGCAAACGGTAAAGATTGGTGGTCAGGTCATAGACAAGACTGTCACAGAGATTACCTTTGATGGCGACAATGTTGTTCTTCAGTATTCAGATAATACATCTGATCAGGCAGATATGTCGCTCGTAACCCTTTCTTTCACTTATCAAACTACCGGCATCAGCCAGATAGAAGATATAAAGAAAGCATTGCAAGGAAAGGTTTATAACCTTCAGGGCCAATGTGTTGGTAAATCCCATAAGGGCTTATCTAAGGGTGTTTATATTATTAACGGTAAGAAAGTTATCATCAAATAAAATAAGGAGGATTGAACAATGAAGAAAATGGTATTTACTTTGGCACTCCTCCTGATGAGTTTGAGTGCTGCCGTGGCTCAGACAAGGACATTTAAGATTACCCATGCCGTGGCTCGTAACAGCAAGGTGAACCAGATGTATGTTACCACCAGGTCGGGTGATGTGAAGTATTATAATACTGCAGACTTGACAAGTGTGAAGTTCGAAGGTGATAAGGCAATCATCGCACCTAAATCAGGTTCAGAGAATGATGAGTATGATGCTTCTGTTCGGGAAATCAGTTTCGCAAAGAAAGTAGAGCAGGGGGCAAGTGGTGATTTCAACAATCCGGCAGGCGTTATCCAGATTACAGAAGCAAAGGGCTGGCAGGAGTCTGCTTACTTGAAATGGGCTCCATTCGAGGGCGCTTCTTCTTACAATGTTTATGTAGATGACAAGAAGATTGACGCTCAGCTGGTTCGTCAGTATGCTTCTTATTATCGTGCCGATATCCTCGGTTTGAAGGAAGGTACTTATTCTGTAAAGGTGGTTCCTGTAAATGCCGAAGGTGCAGAGATTGCTGGTGCCAATACAGCTTCTAACTTGGTTGTAAAAAGCTACAACCGTGAAGGCTTTGCTCATTTTAAATATGATGGTGTAGGTGCTTACAATAATGACGGAACTTTGAAGGCAGGTGCGAAGGTTCTCTATATCACAGCCAGATCAGCCAAGACCGTTTCTACAACCGTTAATACGGGTAAGTTAGAGACCATTACCGGTCTTCAGTCTATTATTGATGCCTATTCAAAAGGTAAGGACAAAACCCCAATCGCCTTCCGTTTTATCGGTAAGATAAGTCTTTCTGACTTGGATCACACTTCAAGCTCTGCCGAAGGTTTGCAGATTAAGGGTGCCAAGATGAATATGACATTCGAGGGTGTCGGTGATGATGCTACTGTTTATGGTTTCGGTTTCCTGCTTAGAAATGCAACCAGTGTAGAGTTCCGCAACTTGGCTATCATGCGTTGTTTGGATGATGCCATGTCTCTTGATACAAACAACTCCCATGTCTGGATTCACAATATGGATTTCTTCTATGGTAAGAAGGGTGGTGCTGCCGACCAGGCTAAGGGTGATGGTACGGTAGATATCAAGGCTAACTCTCAGTATATAACCGTGGCTTACAACCGTTTCTGGGATAATGGTAAGGCTTCTATGTGTGGTATGAAGACTGAAAGTGGTCCTAACTATATCACTTATCATCATAACTGGTTCGACCATTCAGACTCTCGTATGGCCCGTATTCGTACCATGAGTGTTCACATGTACAACAATTACTATCTGCACAATGATGTTTATGGTGTTGGTGCTACAATGGGTTCAAGCGTATTCATGGAGTCAAACTACTTTGATGCAACCAAGCGTCCTATCATGAGCTCTAAGCAGGGTACTGATGCCAAGGGTGATGGTACTTTCTCTGGTGAGAATGGTGGTTTGATTAAGGCATACGGCAATGTGTTTGCCAACAAGCCAGATAACTTCAGTTATGTCCCATACGCAGAAAACAATACAAGTTTTGATGCATACGAGGTTTCTGATCCAAGTGAGCAGGTTCCTACAAGCGTAAAGACTTTGGTAGGTGGTACTTCTTACGACAACTTCGATACGAACCCAAGCCTCATGTATGCATACGCTGCTGATAAGGCTGCAGATGTTCCTGCTATTGTAGAAGGATTCTATGGTGCAGGTCGTTTGAATCATGGCGATATTGATTTCGTTATTCCTGATGAGACGGTAGTAACCAATGGTCATCAGCAGCCATGGCCTGCTTTGGCAAGCCTTCTCGACTCTTATACTTCTGGTGTTGTCAAGGTATTCGGTGAGGGTAATGCTGCCGGCGAAGGTGGTTCTACCGGAGGTTCATCAGAAGGTGGTAGCACCGGTGGCGAGACTGGCGGTGGAACAACAGAACCATCTGTTCCTTCTGTTGAGGGAACCGTTTTGGTAACCTTCACAGGAAAGGCTCCATCTAGCAGTATCGTATCGGTAACAGGAAACTATTCTGATAGTAAGGGACAGGCTACCATTGATGGTACAACATATAAAATATGTGTCAAGATGGAGTCTTCGACTTCTATCAGACTGACTGTTGATAAGAAGGTAAATGCCACTTTCTATTTTGCTGATGGTGAAATTGCCTCTATGAAGTTGGCAGGCAGCAAAATTTCTGCAACAGGCAGCACTTATACCACCACATTGAATGCCGGCACTTATGAAATTACGAAAGATAAGTCTGTGAATCTCTTCGGAATCAAGTTGGTTCCTGCTGAGTAGCTGTATGAATGATTTTGCAGTTGATGTTCTGTCCTAGGACTTCAATGTATGATAGAAAATAATGAAGCCCCCGATGTAGAAATGCATCGAGGGCTTTTGCATGTAATAGATGCTATATAATAGACAAAAATCAAAACATTTTGGTTCGTGTCCGTTTTTTCTTTATTTTTGTCTTAAATCTATCTGCTGTTTTTTTCTCTTTTCTCTACTTTTGCAACCGAAAACAATTTTAAACGTAATCGCATTTAAACGTAAAACGCAACCTAAAAGTAAAACAATGAAAGCAATCCAGAAATTAGCAAAGAGAAGTTTGCTTCTCGTGGCATTGTTGGTCATCGGATGTCTGCAACTCATGGCGCAGACTAGAACCATCAAAGGTGAGGTGACTGATGCGCAGAATGGTGAGGCTCTGATTGGCGCCACTGTCATGGTGGAAGGCGAAAAGGGCGGTACAGTTACTGATTTTGACGGTAACTTCAGTCTTCAGGTATCTTCTTCAGCCAAGAAGATCAAGGTATCTTATATCGGTTATATAGATAAGGTACTTTCTATCTCAGACAATATGAAGGTGAAACTCGAATCCGACAGCAAGGCGCTGGCTGATGTCGTGGTCATTGGATATGGTACGGCAAGAAAGAGTGACCTGACTGGTTCCGTAGCTACCGTGAAATCGAAGGACTTTAACAAAGGTCTCGTATCTTCTCCAGAACAGTTGATCAACGGTAAGGTTTCGGGTGTACAGATTATGTCCAACAGTGGTTCTGCCTCTGCCGGTAGTACCATCCGTGTGCGTGGTGGTGCATCTCTGAATGCCAGCAACGATCCTCTTATCGTGCTCGATGGTGTGCCATTGGAGCAGGGTGGTATCTCTGGTAACAGCAGCAACTTCCTCAGCATGATCAATCCTTCTGATATCGAGAGCATGACAGTATTGAAGGATGCTTCTTCTACAGCCATCTATGGTTCCCGTGCTTCTAATGGTGTCATCATCATTACTACCAAGAAGGGACAGCAGGGTGCTGTAAAGGTGAACTTCAATACAACCAACAGCATGCAGACCCGTGCGCAGATGGTAGATATGCTGAGCCGTGATGAATTCGTGAATGTCATCAACCAGTTTGGTACAGATAACCAAAAGTCATTGCTCGGTACTGCCAATACCGACTGGAACGATGAGGTTTACCGTACAGCTTTCGGTACAGATAATAACCTCAGCGTGAGCGGCAGCATCGACAAGTGGTTGCCATTCCGTGTATCTGTAGGCTATTATAACCAGAGCGGTCTGGTTCGCAAGGACAATGTGGAGCGCTGGACAGGTAACGTAGTGTTGACTCCTAGCTTCTTCGAGGATCACCTGAAGTTGACCATCAACGCCAAGGGAACGCTCAATAACAACTCATTCAATAATGGTGGTGCCGTATGGGCTGCCGCAACATTCAACCCAACCATCCCGGTTTATTCCGGCAACGACAAGTATGGTGGCTACAACGAGGCACTCGATGCTGACGGCTATCCTGTGAATGCCGGTGTAAGAAACCCTCGCGGTCTGGTTGATCTGTATGATTCAAAGAGTAAGGTAAGCCGCTTCATCGGTTCGATGGATGTAGATTACAAGGTTCATTTCCTGCCAGACCTCAAGCTCCATGCTACCGTGGGTGCTGACTATGCCAAGGGCGATGGAACCATTCATGTCCCTGTCTATGCAGCACAGAGCTACAACAAGGATGAGTCTTTGGGTGGTAGCGATTACAAGTATGGTCCTCAGAAGAACGAGAACCGCTTGCTTACCCTCTATGCCAACTATGCAAAGTATTTCGAAGATATCAAGAGTAATGTAGACCTGACAGCCGGTTACGACTATCAGTACTGGAAGAGTACAACACCTCTTTATTATACCAAAAGTGCGGCAGGCACAAACCTGTCAACCGTAAAGGCATCAGATTACCGTCATGTAATGTTGTCATATTACGGACGTATCAACTATTCATTCGATGGAAAGTATCTCCTGACGGCAACCGTTCGTCGTGATGCTTCATCCCGATTCTCTAAGGATACCCGTTGGGGTACTTTCCCATCTGTTGCTTTGGGCTGGACTTTGACAGAAGAGCCTTGGTTGAAGAACCAGAAGGTACTTTCTAACTTGAAACTCCGTGCCAGCTATGGTGTTACCGGTCAGCAGGAAGGCATCGGCAACTACAACTATCTGCCGGTTTATACATATAGTGTGACAGGTGCCGAAGCATTCATCAACGGACAGTATATCAATACTTACCGTCCTGAGGCATACGTATCAGACTTGAAGTGGGAGACTACAACCTCCTGGAACTTCGGTCTTGATTTCGGATTCCTGAATGGCCGTATCGGTGGTGCCATCGATTTCTATACCCGTAAGACCAAGGACCTGTTGGCATCAGTACCAACAGCAGCAGGTACCAACTTCTCAAAGACTATCCTTACCAACGTAGGTAATGTAGACAGCAAGGGTATCGAGATTTCTCTGAATGCAACTCCTATCCAGACCAAGGACTGGGAGTGGAACCTGAGCTACAACTTTACCTGGCAGAACATGAAGGTGAAGAACCTTTCTCTTACCCAGGGTGGAAGTCAGACCAATGTGAAGGTAGGTCCATCTATCGATGCTTACCAGTTCCAGGTACTCTCAGAGGGATATGAACCATACATGTTCTATGTATATCATCAGCTCTACGACTCTAAGACAGGCAAGCCAATCGAGGGTGCTTATGCCGATCTCAACAACGATGGCGAAATCAATGATGCCGATCTCTACCGCTATCATTCTCCAGCCCCTAAGTATATCATGGGCTTGAGCACATCCTTGAGATACAAGCAGCTGACACTCGGTATGAGTTTCCGTGCCAACATCGACAACTATGTATACAACGGAATGGGTATGAGTACAGGTGCTTTTGAGACAGTAAGCTACAACAACTCACAGCTCAACAATCTCAACACCAGTTTCCTGAAGACAGGTTTCAAGACCCGTCAGTATCTCTCAGATTACTACGTAGAGAATGCTTCCTTCCTGAAACTCGACAACTTGAGTTTGAGTTACAATGTTGGCAAGATCAACAAGTGGGCTTCGCTCACCGTATCTGCGATGGTACAGAATGTATTCACCATCACCGGTTACTCTGGTACCGATCCTGAGGTGCCAAACGGAATGGACAACTCATTCTATCCACGTCCTCGCACTTACTCTGTAAGCCTCGGACTTCAGTTCTAACAATCAAAACAGATAACAATGAAACTTAAGAATATATTATATAGTATGATGATGGGAACAGCGGTGCTGACAGGCACAACCAGCTGTGTTTCCGATCTCGACCAATATCCTCATACAGAGACAACCTCTAAGGATGTTTATACCTCGCTTGCCAATTACGAGGCAGTGCTGGGCAAGATTTACGCTGCCATGGTGACCAGCGGTCAGGGCAAGGGCGGCGATAATAAGGATATGGAATCCGTATTGAACAATGGTAGTGGTTTCGACTACATGCGTATGTTTATCAATATGCAGGAGTGTGGTACCGATGAATTTGCATCTACCTGGTTGACAGGTGAGCAGACCACAGGCTTGAGTTATCTTTCCTGGGATGCCAACGATGCCTGGGTATCAGATATGTATTATCGTATCTACTACAACATCGCCCTCTGCAACGAGTTCCTCCGCAATGCCAATGGCGCTAGCTTCTCGGGCGAGGATGAGGTGAAGATAAAGGAGTATAAGGCAGAAGTCCGTTTTATGCGTGCTCTGTTCTATTACCATGCCCTCGATTTCTATCGCAATATTCCGATGGTGACAGAGAATGACCCTGTGGGTAGCTTTATCCCTCCTCGTTATACTCCTCAGCAGACATTCGATTATATTGAGAGCGAGTTGAAGGATTGTGTAGGCGATATGCTTCCTGCATCCACCTGTCCTTACGGTCAGGCTTCTCAGGGTGCTGCCTATACTTTGCTTGCCAAGCTTTATCTGAACAGCGAGGTTTATACCGGTGTTGCCAAGTATGCCGAGTGTAAGGAGGCTTGTAAGAAGGTGATGGATATGGGCTACTCTTTGGAGTCTGATTACAGCAAGCTCTTCAATGCCGATAATGACAAGCGTACCAACGAGATTATCTTTGCTTTGCCGGTAAGCGCAGAGCATACCGTAAGCTGGGGTTCTTCCACTTACTTGGTTTGTGGACAGGTGAGTATGTCGAATGCCAACCAGAATGTTGCCGATTTCGGTGTAACCAGTGGTTGGAGCGAGTTCCGTCTTCGTCCTGAGTTCGTAGATAAGTTTACCCAGACCGATATTGATGGCAATGGCGACAAGCGTTGCAAGTTCTTCACCAATGGGCAGAGCAAGGATGTAACCAGCATGACCGATGAAGCCACCGGTTATCTCTCAGAGAAATGGAGCAACCTGAAAGATGATGGAACCATAGCATCCAATACAGCCAATGATGGTGTGGAAACCGATTTCCCTCTTTTCCGCTTGGCAGATGTTTATCTGATGTATGCTGAGTGCGTGGCTCGTACCCAGGGTGCAAGTTGGGATCCATGGCCAGAAGGAAAGACTGATGCCGCTGATCCTGAGGTCATCGCTTCCCGCAAGCAGGGAGCCATCTATTGGATCAATCTCCTCCGCGAGCGTGCAGGTAATACCGATGTATGGGCTAACAACTTTGCCAACGATGACGAGTTCCTCCAGTTCATTCTCGATGAGCGTGCCCGTGAACTTTATCATGAGGGTTATCGCCGCACCGACCTGATTCGCTTCGGCGAGTTTACCACCAGCAAGTATATCTGGCAGTGGAAGGGTGGCACCCATGATGGTCAGGCTGTTGACAGCAAGTACAACATCTATCCAATCCCTAACACCGAGCTTACCGCCAATCCAAATCTTCATAACGACAACTATTAATAGGATAAAAGAATGAAAAAGATATTTAGAAACCTGATGATGCTTCTCTGCGCACTCACCGCTCTGGTGAGTTGCGACGAGAGTGGCGACAAGATATATCTGGATGGCTTCAAGGCATCCGATCTGATGGCATCTGCCAGCGATGTGGTCCTGTCTGTTGACAATACGAAGGACATCGTGCTCTCGATGGCTTGGAAGAATCCGAGCTTGCTTTCGAGCGACGAGACCAAGCCTGCGGGCAACGGTGTGTTGAAAACCTATCTGCAGGCATCACCTTCTGAGAGCTTTGCTACGGTAAAGGAGTATTCCGTAACAGATCTCTCCAAGGCTTTCTCCGGTGCTGATCTCAACACCCTTGCCAAGGATCTGGGAACGACTCCGGGTCAGAGTGCGCCTCTCTATTTCCGCATCAAGAGTCAGATGGGCAACAATCTCGATGCTGCTTACAGCAATGTGTGCCAGGTGAACGTTACACCTTATATTATACACATGGACAAGATGATCATCTGGAATAAGGATAAGGACAAGGAGCTGACCTATCTTTATTCTCCAAACGAGGATGGCATCTATGCAGGCTATATGAATGCTTCTTCCTGGCTCAACTTCTGGGGTAAGGAGAATGATGGAACTGTTTGGGGTAACGTAGGACAGGATGGCCATGTATATGAAATGGATAATACGGAGTCGGCATGGAACTTCTGGTTCCCTGGACAGACAGGTATTTATTATACTGTGGTAGATACAAAGGCTAAGGAATTGAAGCCAACCTACATCAAGGCGATGCAGTTGAATGGTGAGGACATGACCTATGATGCTCCTAGCTATGCCTGGACCAAGGTGATTACAACCACAGCAGATAATACACCAATCAGTATTGTTGCTACTGGTGCAGAGTACAGCAAGGCAACAGCTACAGACGATGCTGCAGCCGTAGTCAAGACCATGAACTATACGTTGGCTGATGGCAAGATGACCGACTCAGAGAATGCTGGCAGCGTGAACATCGCCAAGGCAGGTACTTATACCATTACCGTGAAGGTGGGTGAGAATAGCGACCTGACTTACTCTATCGAATCTGGCAACCAGACAGCACCAGAGCCAGAGGCTAGCAATACTCTCTGCATGTTTAGCAAGGACGGTAACACCCTTCTTGCCGTGATGAGCAAGGTGAGCGAAGGTGTTTATACCTGCAAGTACAAGCCAACTTCCTGGGAGAACTTCCGCTTTATCTACGTAGGCGAGAACAAAGATGACAAGAAGACCTGGTATGGTGTCGATGGTGAGCAGTTTAAATTGACTTCTGTTGATGGCGCTTGGGATATCTGGTTTGGCGATGAGAATGGCGAAACAGAGTTTACGGTTACAGCCGATCTCAACACCATGACATGGAAGTATGAATAACTTAATGAATATTCTGCGCAATCGGTTGCGCAGAATATTCATCACTGGTAAGTTTCCTTATTGTAAACGAATCATTTATTTGATTATCTTTGCATTATAAT
>ERZ1026856.105-NODE-105-length-60133-cov-8.414894_pt1 | contig 60133 bp, 42 predicted proteins | sample MGYA00380158_ERZ1026856 | MGnify/ENA primary metagenome ERZ1026856 (study PRJEB33269, sample SAMEA4719794) | human gut metagenome | biome: human-associated habitat; feature: organic feature; material: feces | place: Cameroon | collected 2013-10 ... | reverse complement strand
ACTTCCATAATACTTCTCTATTTGACGACAAAGGTAAAACAAATGTTTGAATCGGACAATTTTTTCTGCAATGGTTCGCTTTTGTAAGTGTGCGGCAGAACTCTGCGTGTCCGAAACGAATGTTTTTTGTGGGAAGGTGTGGATATGTACTTCACTTTCTTTATCATTTCACATTCTTTACAACCACTCCGAATTAACGATTTTCAATTTCTTTAACTTCATGGCTTGCGAATTTTCCGTCGAGAGTTTCCGCATGGAAATTTTCCGAGTATTCGAGGGCTTGGCAATGTGTTGTATTTTAGCTGTTTATAAATGTATTGAAGAACGACTGAAAAAAGACGGCGTTTTTCGACCGTCAAAACGCCGTCTTTTTTCAAGAAAACGAAGAGTTAGCAGTGCTAAAACGAAGTCTTTCGAGTCAAAAGACTTCGTTTTCTTCAGAAAAAACGGCGTTTTTTCATCGATGGTGCTTGATTTCGCTTTGAGAGAGGTGCCGTTTTGAGAAAATAAGACCAGAAACACGTAGAAAATCTCGCCGACTTATCCGCTTTGCTTTCTTATACCGGAATTAAAGATCTTCGGATTTATGTTTGAAATTTCACAAACCAAACAATAAACACAGCGTTATACTGCATCAACTTCTTTGATTGTTTCGATTCATCAAAGTATAAGCCTTATTTCTCTTGCTTTTTCCGATTTGGGTTCTATTTCTATTCGGACGTAATGTTCGGGGAGTATTTCCTTTACTCTTTCGCTCCATTCCATGAAACAGTAACAACCGCTGTAAAGGTATTCCTCCACTCCTATTTCCTCGGCTTCTTTTATGCTGTCTATCCTGTAAAAATCGAAATGATAAATCTCGCCCTCGCTTTCGGAGAAATAAGCATTTACTATTGCAAAAGTGGGTGAGCAGACATTATCCTCACAACCCAAAGCCCTGCAAAGAACCTTTGTGAAAGTCGTCTTTCCTGCTCCCATCTTTCCTTCCATTGCAAACACTCTCTCTTCACCGCAAAGGCTCAGTATATCCTTTGCCACTGCGTCCAATTCCGACAAGTCCTCAACTCTGTAAATTTTCTCCATCAGCCTTTCTTATTTACAAGATGAATGAACGGTATCAATATCTCCTCCATCGAGATACCTCCGTGCTGGAAGGTGTTCTTGTAGTATTGGACATAGTAATTGTAATTGTTAGGATATGCGAAGAAATCGTTGGCTCTGGCAAAGATATACGGAGAAAGGATATTCAAACGAGGTAAAAATATATCCTCCGGCTTGCTTACGGCAAAAACATCTTTTTCATTATAGTCCAGCAAGCGTCCGACCTTGTAGCGAAGGTTCACGGAAGCCTCCTTGGTCGCCTTTATCTTTACAGGTTTGTTCACTCTCACGGAGCCATGGTCTGTTGTGATGAACACATTCACGTCCTTATCGCTCAAAAATTTCAATACCTCCAAAAGAGGCGAATGTGCGAACCAAGTCTGAGTAACACTTCTGTATGCTTTTTCGTCTTCCGCCAACTCCCTGACCAAATCCGATTCCGTTCTCGCATGAGACAGCATATCGATAAAGTTATATACTATGACATTCAACTTATTGTGCATAAGGTTCGGCAAATTGTCTATCATCCGTTTGCCGTACGTAACATTCAAGACCTTGTGATAAGTCGTCTTTATATTGATGTTGTGTCGCAGAAGCTGTTTTTGCAAAAAGAGATGTTCGTTCTGGTTTTTGTTACCCTCCTCATCTTCGTCCAACCATAAATCAGGATATGTTTTCTTTATGTCGTATGGCATCAAACCCGCAAAAAGAGCATTTCTTGCGAACTGTGTGGTGGAAGGAATTATGCTGTAATAAAGTTCCTCCGCCTCAACATGCAGGTAAGGTTCAATCATCTGTTGCAGAGCCTTCCATTGATCGAATCGAAAGTTGTCTATCACAATCAAAAACGACGGTTTATCCTCTTTTAACTTCGGAAACACTTTCTTCTGCAACAATCTGTGAGAGAACAACGGCACCTCTTCGCTCTCTTTCTTTATCCAAGAAACGTAATTTCTCTCATAATACTTCGAGAACTGAATATTCGCCTCCGTCTTTTGCTGCTTCAATATCTCGAAAATGCTTTTATCGTTCGACTCGGCAAGCTCGATTTCCCAATAGACCAACTTTTTGTAAATATCGATCCACTCTTCGAAATCGGGGTTTTCCATCATTCTCAAACCTATCCTGTTGAACTCCTGCCTGTAATTCATTGTCGATTGTTCGCTCACAAGACGCTTCGTTTCCAAATGCTTTTTCAATGTAAGCAATATCTGATTCGGGTTGACCGGTTTGATGAGATAATCGGAAATCTTGCTGCCGATGGCCTGCTCCATTATGTGTTCCTCCTCGCTCTTGGTAATCATGATGACCGGCAAAGCAGGATAACGGTTCTTTATCATAGTGAGAACCTCCAAGCCCGTCAAACCGGGCATATTTTCGTCCAAAAACATAACATCGACCGAGCGGGCAGCCAAAATATCGAGAGCCTCATTACCGTCTATCGCCGACAACACCTCATAACCCTTTGTTTCAAGAAAAAGAATATACGGTTTCAACAAGTCGATTTCATCATCGACCCAAAGTATCTGTGCCATAAAACCTCAATTAAAACGTTTTCCTTATTCCAAACGTTTCAACATGCGGAAATGTTATGCCTTCCGACAAACTATTTGAGGAAATCGACAATCTTTTCCTCGTCCAAAGTTATCGACTTAAACAAATCGACCACTTTGCCGTCCTCCAACAATACCACCAAAGGCTGTCTGCCCTTTGTTGCCGAAAGAAAATCCATGGCAGGAACGAGAACGGAAGGCAAACGTTCGATGTCGGTCGAAGAATAGAACTTATCTATGTTTTTTTCATTGCCCCAGAAAGCCACGACGAAATCCTCCTTCGCCAAAGCATGCCTTTCAATCATCACATTCAACTTGATTGCCGTCCTTTTGCAATGCTTGCAACCCGTGGAATAGAGGCACAATACCTTCTTACCCTTCTCCACATTCAGTTCAGCAAGCCCTTCATTCTTCAAAAGCAAATTGAACTTCTCCATATCGAGACTCGCACTCTTGTCATAAAGAGAATAAACAATCAAATCGGGAGCTTTTATGGTGTAAGCCGTAGCCGTGCCTGCCACGAAGAAAGCCAAGCACAACCACTTGCACCATTTCTTCTTCAAGCCCTGTTGCCAAAACAAGAAATAGGACAGAGCCAATAAAATCACGTTCTTTACAATCGTCTGACCGTCGGAAAAAATCAACATCGTGCCGAAACAATGGCAATTCTCATCGGACACGTCGAACAAAACGGGTTTGAGCAAGACATAGAGCGTAAAAAAAGCCAAAGAACCTATCGCCAACCAACGGACAAGCCTTTGGCAAACGCCTGCAATCAGAGACAAACCCACGAACGCCTCGAACCCGACAAGAAACCTTGTCAGGAACTGAGTAACATTCCAAGAAAACAACTTATGTTCGAACACGAACATATCCACTGCATCGATGGACAAGTACTTCGTAACGGCAGAAGCAACGAATACCGCTCCTATCAACACCCTTGCCGCAATGCCGATTGTCCGTTTCGCCTCCATAATCTACTCCTCTATGCAAGCCACCGCAGTAGCCGAACTTCCCGGAGCTGCTTTCTTGCTCAACAATTCATCTATATTTAACGCAGAGCAATCTCCGTCATAATCCGCAACCGTTGTTGTTTGACCGTTATTATAGGTACACAAACAATCCGTAGTATCTGCACAAGCAAAGAAAGCAAACGATGCTGCAAATATCGCAAGCGACAAAACAATCTTTCTCATATCAATTCGATTTTTATATCACAAAATATGGGGAACCCTCTCCTTAGAAAGAAGCGTTCCCCATCATAAATCTTAGTTCAAGATTATTGCTCAACACATTTGAAAGAACCACCTATTGCTGGATCTTCAACATCTTTCCATTCTGTTGGCAAATCATTTGCTGTTATTTCATCACAATTACCATCAAATTCAGTAACTGGTACAACAACAGGATTTGCGTCTCCGATTCTTACTGTACAATCGCAATCTGATTTACCATCGCAAGAAGCAAATGCAAACATGGCAACGCCTCCCAAAATAAACAATGCTTTTTTCATAGTATTAGTATTTTAATTTCTTATTCCCTACTCTCTTATCGGATTTTCGAGATCCTCCTATTAAAACTTTACTTTGTTGATCTAATTGTTTTGCATTTCATCAAAGCATTTTGAACAGTTCCTTTATAAGCAGGCTCACTTGTACACTCTTTAACGGCCGCTTCTTCGGCAGGAGCTTGCTTCAACATGTCAGAAAATGCTTTCATAGCTTTTGCTCCATTCGCTTTGTTCTTTTGAGCTGTTTCAAAATCATTAACGAACTTAACAAAGTTTTCTACCTTTGCTTTGCAAGGATCTTCTTTTGCAACTTTTGCAGCAGGTGCTGCTTTGTCTGACTTTGCATTTGCCTTTGCCTTTGCAGCAGGTTTTGCATCATTCTTTGCAACAGGTGCTTCTGCTTCTTCAACAGGTGCTGTTGCTACTTCTTCTACTTGCGTCTCCTCTGCAGGAGTTGCTGTTTCGGTTGTGGTTTCTGTTTTTCCGCCACACGCAGCCATCAATGCTATTACGGCTGCTCCCAAAAATACTCTTCTCAATTTCATTGTATAAATGCTTTAAAGTGAATATATTTCTTTGCACGAGCAAAGGTACGAAAAAATAGTTCTTTTGCAAGACATTACGTTCTTTTTTTCTTTCTCTTCGCTTATTGCATATTGTATTACAGCGGATTATGGTATCGGTTTATTTATCCTCTTTCAGCATTTCGTCCTGTATGGATACTGATTCTTCGTGGATTTGTTCGAATATTTCCTTGACGAACCCGCCTCTCAAGCCTCTTTTTTCGGCTTGTTGCATACGCTCTTTCAAGAGTTTATCCCACCTGTTTATTTGTAAGACGGACATATTCTTCTCTTTCTTTATGCGGGAAACCTGCCTCGATATTTGCATTCTCTCCCCCAAAAGCCCGATTATCTCCGTATCTATCTTATCTATCTTTTCCCGCAACAGTTCCAAGTCGGTTTGTCTTTGGTCTTCCTCCCGCGTAATCTTCAATCCGGCAATAAGGTTGTACAACTGCTCCGGAGTGAGTTGCTGTTCCGCATCCGTTTTGGCTTTTTCCGGACAAGGGTGCATTTCCACCATCAAGCCGTCGAAGCATAAATTCATCGCCGTCTGTGCAAGCCCGAAGACGAACTCCCTTTTGCCGGCGATATGGCTCGGATCGCATAGTATTTTCATCTCCGGCATAAGTCGTCTAAGTTCTATGGGTATTTGCCACAGCGGACTCTGTCTGTAAACACCGTTATCGGCAAGCGAGAAACCCCTGTGTATGGCATGCACGTTGAGACAGTCGTTCTTTTGCAGTCGTTCAATCGCCCCAATCCACAATTTCAAATCCGGATTGAGCGGGTTCTTTATAAATATAGGTATATCCGTTCCACTCAATGCCTCTGCAATCTCCTGCATGGAGAAAGGATTTCCCGATGTTCTCGCACCAATCCACAGAGCGTCCACTCCGCTTTTCAGACACAGCTCCACATGTTCGGCATTCGCCACCTCGGTACATACTTTCAGCCCGTACATCTTCCGCACCTCCGAAAGCCAAGCCAAGCCCTCCTTGCCGACACCCTCAAACGCCGAAGGTCGTGTACGAGGCTTCCAAAGCCCTGCACGGAAAAGAACATTAGGATAACCGACAAGGTTTCCTGCCGCCGACATAAGCATTTCCCTGCTCTCAGCCGAGCAAGGTCCTGCAATCAGCAACTTATCAGTTGAGACAAATCTCAATCCGTTCATTCAAACTCTTGCTAAACACGGAATAAACAGCCGGATTATTCGTTTGCTCACCCTTTGCAGGGTATTCGTTTGCTGCTTCTTCTGCTTTCAGATGCCTCACCTCCTCTTCCAAATCCTCTTCCCAGAGGTCTATCTGTCTGTTGAAATAGTAAAAATCTTCCATATACGTTCTCTTTGATTTCAAACCCTTTGCATCAAGAGAACGTCCGGGGCGATACAATATTGTACCGCCCCATCGCTTTTATGTCTTATTACATGGTAAGGACTATGGAATTTTCCTTAGCCAACTTACGCATATTGATAAGAGCGTATCGCATTCTGCCCAACGCCGTATTGATGCTTACACCTGTCTTGTCGGCAATTTCCTTGAAAGACATATCGGCATAGTGTCGCATTATCAAAACGCGTCTCTGCTCTTCCGGCAACTGCTTTACCAATCGCCTTATGTCCTTATGCACCTGCTTACGAATTATTCTGTTTTCTGCCGATTCGTCGAAGTTATCTATCATATCGAATATGTCGTTGTCCTCCGTCGAATGCAACAACTTCAACTTTTGATTCTTTCTGAAATGATCGATGACGAGATTATGGGCAATCCTCATGACCCACTGTATCAACTTTCCCTCGTCCCGATAAATTCCGGCACGAAGAGTGGAATCCACCTTTATGAAAGTCTCCTGAAATATGTCGTCCGTCAAAGCTCTATCTTTAACCATGGAGAATATATAGTTGTATATTCTCTGCTGATGCCTTGTCATCAACACCTCGAACGCTTCCTTTTCGCCCGCGGCATAAGCCTTGACCAAGTCGAAATCATTTCTTTCATCTGCTTTGCTCATAAATACTCCTTTCTTGTAAAATGCGATTACGGGATACATCTGTTCGCCCGAAATCATCATTTTGCTGTTTCCGTAAAAAGAAGTAATAATCCTGCTCTATAATATCTTCGTTTTCGTTAATCAAGGATTTGTCGCTGCAAAGGTATGCCAAAACCCCATACTTTCCAAATTTTTTCACGCCTTTTCTGCATGATACTTTTTCAAAAGATTGATTGTCAACATATTCGCAAAGATTTATTTTTCATATTTACCACTTCTGCAAACCGCATCCCGCCAAACTCTTACGGAAACGCCGTTCCGGAAAAATGAATAGCCGTTCCGGAAAATTCTTTCGGCGTTTTATTTTACGGAAATGGCGTTGCATTCCGGAGTTTTTGGAGAACAGAGTGTTGCAAAGGTACGTTTCATTAAACGAATACGCCGTAAATATCGGCTGCGATGACGAACATTTCCCTTGGTTGTTTGTAAGGCTATCGATATTTATCGTAACTTTGCAAGCGATATTGATGTTAACGATTCAGACGACTGAGATGAACAAGTTTTTTTTGAGAAACATACTTAAAGCCGTCATTGCGGCTGCCTTGGTTTTGGTAATGTGGATATTTCAGTACTATCCCGAGAGCGTAACTTTCAAATTCTGGCTCGGCTTTGTGGTGGTAATCGGAATTTTATGCTATATGATTGCCTTGGTATGGTCATTGGCAAAAAAGGCTGCCGCTCTTGAAAAGGATAATGCCAAGGATAAGCAAGAGGAAATCCCTGAAAAATAATTCGTAAAATAGTTTTGTAATCGAGTTGCAGGAAACTCGCCATGCTGTTTCCTGCCATTGTTTTTGTGTAACAGGATAAGAGAATGAAGAAAAAAGATTTGATTTTTGCGATTTCATGTGCCGTTGTCGTGGCAATGTTTTTTGTCATAACGCCGCTTAACGATTGGTTTATGTCTTGGAGCAAGGCTCATGATTGGCGGTATTTCGTTTTGGCATTCCTGAAATTCGGAGTGCTTGCAACGGTCGGAGAGTGCATCGGTTTGAGGATAAGCAGCGGCGTATATAACAGAAAAGGGTTCGGAGTGCTGCCTCGCGGCATTGTTTGGGGTATTCTCGGAGTTGCCATAACGATAGCCATGGGCATATTCTCTTCCGGAACATTCAACCTGCTGTCTTATTTCGGCCTCGATTTGAACAATCAAAATATAGGAGGCGAAAGTTTCGGCATTCGTTTGCTTTATGCCGCCTGTGTATCGGTTTTGATGAATACTTTCTTCGCTCCGGTATTCATGACCATACATAAGATAACCGATACGCACATCTTGAATACGGGAGGAACACTAAAAGGATTTTTCTCTCCCATACCGTTCGGACAAATCTTCGAAAACCTTAATTGGAAAGTGCAATGGAATTTCGTTTTCATGAAAACGATACCTTTCTTTTGGTATCCCGCACACACCATAACCTTTATGCTGCCGCCGCAATACCGTGTTCTCTTTGCGGCACTGCTCGGCGTGGCATTGGGAATTATATTGTCGATTGCCAACCTGAAAAAGAAATAAACGAAAGATGAAATTGCAGTCTCGCAGTAAAGCATTATTCCTGTTGTTTTTGACCTTATTCGGCATTAAGGGCTTTTCACAGGAGAAGAACTACGATTTCGAATTCTATGGTTGGATAAATCCTCAATATTTCCTCAACAGCCGACATACGGCAGGGGCAAGAGACGGGCTGTTGAGCCTGTACCCTTTGCCGCCTCGCTATTCGGAAGACGGCAGAGACCTGAACGACAAAGCAAACCACAATTTCTCCGCCGCAACGACAAGGATAGGAACAAGGATATACCTCAATAATATAGCGGGTTGGAAAATTGTCGGAAACATAGAGGCGGATTTCACGGGGCAAAGCGATGCCGCCATGCACCTTCTCCGACTTCGCCAAGCCAATGTGAAGATAAGCCGTAACGGAACATTCTCTCTGACCGCCGGACATGCGTGGAGCGTTTTCTGCGTCCCAGAGATGATGCCGCAAATGCAGGAATTGAACAACGGAACGCCCTTTCACCCTTTTTCAAGACTTAATCAACTGCGGTTGGATTACTCACCCGTCAGCGAGGTGAACCTTGTCGGCTCGCTCGGCTTGCAAAAGGATTATGCTTCGATAGGCATAAACGGCACAAGAGACTACAAACAGCAATCCCGAACCCTTACACCGGAAGTCAACCTGCAATTTCAGTTTATCAAAGACGCGATTTTTGCAGGCTTTACGGGTGAAATGAAATCCATCCTGCCGAGAGAGGAATACGACGACCGACTTACGACATACGCATTCAATGCTTTCTTGAATTACAAGACCGAAACGCTCAATCTCAAACTCCAAGCCGTTTGGGGAGAAAACATGAACGATTACTGCTTATTCGGAGGCTTCTATTCAAGCGAGCCTAAGGAATTTCATAAAGGCTATGACTACAAAGCGACCACAATAAGTGCCGTATGGTTCGAGGCAATCTTCAATGCAGGACGTTTCACGCCTGCGATATTTCTCGGATATGCTTCCCACGGAGGCAAAGACAATAACTATCATCACCGTTACGGTTCGGCAATGTTCTTGGAGAATGTATTCCGCATTGCTCCGAGAGTCGATTTTCACCTGAGCAAAGATTTCCTGCTTTGCGGCACGGTGGAATATACTAATGTCAAATACGAGGATGCCGTTTGCAAAGACCGCTTGGCAAATTGGCGTTTGGGTCTGTCGCTGCTCTACAAATTCAGTACGAAATGACAATCCGATTTCACAAGTATCAGGGTGCGGGAAACGACTTCGTAATTATAGACAATCGCAATCCGCATCACGATTTCACCGAATTGCAAATACAACGCCTCTGCAACCGCCATTTCGGCGTGGGAAGCGATGGTCTTATCTTGCTTGAAGAAAGCAGAAGCACCGATTTCGCCATGCAGTTCTTCAATCCCGATGGTTCGGGAGGCATGATGTGCGGCAACGGTGGCAGATGTATCATTGCATACGCCGCTGCGGCAGGATTATTCGAGAGAGACTGCATATTCGAAGCCCCCGACGGGATACACAAAGGCAGAGTGGAGAAAGACGGCGTGAGTTTGCAAATGGTCTCGCCCTCTCTTATCACAAGGTTTCCCGACGGCATATACATGAACACCGGAACTTCGCACTTCGTTCGCTTTGTCGATAATCCGGATAACTCGGACTTGATGACGGAAGGCAGAAAACTGAGATATGACACCCGCTTTGAACTATACAATGGTTGCAATGCGAATTTCGTAAGCCTCGAAGACGACAACACCATTGCAATCCGCACATACGAAAGAGGCGTCGAAGCCGAAACCCTTGCCTGCGGCACGGGCATAACGGCAGCCGCCATAGCCGCAGCCTTACGACAAAACAAACCTTCCGGCAAATACACAACCACGGTGCTTGCCAAAGGAGGCAGATTGCAGGTTTCCTACATCAAAAAAGGCGATGCCTTTTCCGAAGTCTTCCTCAAAGGAGGAGCCGACTTCGTCTTCCATGGCGAAATCACCATCTGAAACCGCCGACAACAATCCCGAAAAATCACTCATAAACAAAGACTGAAACAAAACGCCGTTTCGGCGAAACGAATCGACGTTTGAGAAAATTCTTTCGGCGTTTTATTTTGTCGAAACGGCATTCGGATGCAAGGGTACAAAAAGAAGCCGTCTGTTCCTTGTATTTGCTTGCACGGAACAGACGGCTTGGTAATATGAACTTAACAATGAGTTCAAACTATTCGTTCATTGCCTGCATAGGTTGCGAGGCTTGGCTCACAAGAGCGGCGAAACGAGGGTTGCTCTCTATCTTTCCGCTGATGTTTGTCATGCCTGTTCGCTGTGCAATGGAGTAAATGAACTGCAACATATTGGAAGCATGCTCTGTTATTTGCTCGTTTCCGATGTCGATAAGGTTCTGCTCTATTCCGTTCAAAACCTCGTTGAATATTGCTTCGGCTTCGGCTTTGTTTCCGCCTTGGGCTTTCTGCGAGGCTTCATTGAGTTGCTGAGAATAGGTGTTTATCAAATCCCTTATATCGTTTGCTTTGGCTACTTGTGCGACTTCCGGAATTCGAGACAGCTTCTTAACCTCATCTTGAAGGTCGTAACGCTGAGCCATGTTGCTCAATTCGGAAAGCAAATAAACCGTGAGTTGTTTTTCACCCTCTACGCTGCGAGCCTTCTTGCCGGTAAACCGCTTGTAATAGTTCAAATGCGAGGTGTAATGGTCGATTATGATGTTCAAAACCTCTTTGCCTTTGGCAGCGTCCCCTGCCTTGAAGAAGGCTTCGGCAAGCGATATATCGAAACGGTCGAACGGTAGTTTGTTGTCAGGGAACTCTTCGAGGGCTTTGTTCAAGGTTACAAGAGCCTTGTCTTTCTGTCCCTTATCCGTAAGTTGGCTTGCAAGCAAGACGTAGTTTTGTCTCATGTTTTTCGAGTTGTTCATGCTGACAGCGTCTTCAAGATAAACCTTAGGGTCGTTCACTCCGCCCCATTGGAATTTCTTGTTCATCAAATCGAAACTGCGTGCCGTTTCAAAAGCTCCTCCGGCTCTGTAAGGCACGATACGGTAAACCAAACCTTCCTGACGAATATATTCAGTAATGTTCGGGAACACCTTTTGCAGGTATCGCGGATTCATTACGTATATAGGACGTTTGAAAGCATTGGTTCCCAAAATGTCGAGGAACATCAACTCGTTGCGTATCAACTGTTCGTATTGGTAACCCTCCCTTACAGGAATCGAGAACTCCACTCTGCCTTCTTGGTTATCGACCAACTCTTTGGGGTATATGCCTTTCGCTGCCATTTCCGCCTTATTGAAAGGTATGTAGAAGTGGTTCGTCTGCAACACTTTCAAGGAGTCGCCGTTCGGTTGGAAGATTGTGGTTTGCGGGTTGGTCATCAACTCCTTCAGAACACTTCTTACGTCCCGTGCAGGTTCGTTCGACGGAACCAAAAGCGAGACATCGAGACCCAAACGATAGTAGGACTTGTCCAAAGTGAACGGAAGTTTCTCGGACTTATACACCTTATTATATAGTTGCTCGACATACCAGTGCATTCCGGAAAGTGTATAGTTCAATACCCTCACATCGGTTCGTATCCCCTCCACTTCCTGTGCGTACCATAGCGGGAAAGTGTCGTTGTCTCCAAAGGTTATCAGAATGGCATTCGGTTCGCAACTTTCAAGATAGTTTCTTGCAAATTCCCTTGTAAGATACCTGCCGCTACGGTCGTGGTCGTCCCATTCCTGATTTGCCATGAGCATCGGCACTGCAAAGAAGCATACAACGGTTATGGCAATGGCTTTGGCATTCTCGGGCATTTTCAATTTCTTCAACCATTCGAATATACCGTAAACGCCCAAACCGATCCATATTGCAAAGGCATAGAACGAGCCTGCGTAAGCATAATCCCTTTCTCTCGGTTGGCAAGGCGGCTGGTTAAGGTAAAGAACGATTGCCAAGCCTGTCATGAAGAATAAAAGGAAGACGACAAAGGCATCTTTCGGGTTTTTCTTTATATGGAAAAGCAAACCTGCTATTCCCAATAGAAGCGGTAAACAGAACAAACGGTTCTTGCCCAGGTTGTTCGCCAAATCGGACGGCATGTCTGTTTGAGGACCGAGCCTCCATGCGTCGATGAAATCTATGCCTGTTATCCAGTTTCCATGCAAAAGGTCTTTCGTTCCGTTGCTTTCCGACATCGGTTCATAGCCTGAGTAATTCAGACCGAAGCTTTGAATATCGTTTTGTCTGCCGGCAAAGTTCCATAAGAAGTAACGCCAATACATGTGGTTTATCTGGTAACGGAAGAAATAGGTAAGGTTTTCTCCGAAAGTAGGCTTTCTATCCGAACCTTCCTTTATGCCGCTCCACATCTTGTAATAAACAGGGTGATTACGGCTTGCGTCATTAGAGTACATTCTTGGGAAGATGGTCGTGTGCTTGCTGTCATACACGACTTTGCCTCCCTGTCTGACTTCGATGTATTTCTTTGTCTTTTCATCCTTGATGTACTTCGGTGTACCGTCTTTTTGTTCTATCGGAGTAGCAGTGTAATACTGTCCGTGGAAAAGCGGTGTGTCTCCATATTGTTCCCTGTTCAGATAGGTCAACAGGGAAGTTGCATCCTTGGGAGCGTTTTCGTTTATCGGCGTATTGGCATTGGCTCTTATGACCAAGACAAAGAATGTGGTGTATCCCACCAATATGAAAAGCAATGACAGAATGGACGCATTCCATACGGGTTTGTTTTTCTTCTTCGTGTAATACAATCCGAAGACTATGGCAGCGATGAGAAGCAAGAAGTAGATTATCGTACCGGTATTGAACGGCGCTCCGATGGAATTGGTGAAGAATATCTCGAACTTGCCTGCGAAGATAACGATGTAAGGCACGACGAAATACAATATGAATGCCACCAAAATCATCGACACCAAGCCGACAAGGACAAACTTTTTCTTTCTTCCTTTTTGAACGTTCGGAAATTTCTTGAAGTAATATACGTAGGTGATTGCAGGAATGGTAAGCAGGTTCAGCAAATGCACTCCTATGGCTATGCCTATCAAAAATGCGATAAGCACCAACCAACGCAGGTTGTGGGCATCGTCTGCTTGGGATTCCCATTTCAGTATTGCCCAAAACACAATGGCTGTAAAGCATGAACTCATCGCATACACCTCTCCCTCAACGGCAGAATACCAAAAGGTGTCCGAGAAAGTGTAAGCCAAACTGCCGACAATACCGCTTCCGAAGATGGCTATCATTTGGGCAGTCGTCATCTCTTCCGCCTTTTTCACGAATTTCTTCGCCAACATCGTAATCGACCAGAAGAGGAACAGTATGGTGAAACCGCTGCATAAGGCACTCATTGCGTTGATTGTGTAAGCCGTTTTGGTTACATCGCTGCCTGCGAAGTTGGAAAACAAAGCTCCTATCAGTTGGAAAGTAGGTGCTCCCGGCGGATGACCGACCTGCAATTTGTCTGCCGTTGCAATGTATTCCCCACAATCCCACCACGATGCCGTAGGCTCGGCGGTGATGAGGTAAACCGTTGTGGCAACTATAAAGACCGCCCAACCGAGTACGTTGTTTATCAGGTTATATCTCTTCATCTGTGTGTTTGAATATTAGTTTTGCGGTATTTTTACCATATTACGTTTTTGCGTTTCACCGGCATGGTCATACATCTTGCCCCGCCGCCGCCGCGTGGCAGTTCCGCAGCTTCGAATGTTACGACAAACTTTTCGTGCGAGTGCATATCCTCTTTGCCGGAGCATACATCCTCCGCCCTCAATACGTCAAAGCCGGCTTTGTTCAATGCTTCGATGGTATGAGTGTTGCGTGCGTAACCCAAAATCTTACCTTCGCCCAATGCAAAGAAGTTTGCACCGGAGTGCCACTGCTCTCTCTGTTGATACCACAGGTCGTCGCCTCCGCAAATCACCGGTTCCAAATCAAAGCCTACGCGTTTGGTCGCTTCAAGGAAGTTTTCTCTTTCGTGATAGCGTATTTGACCGTTGTCTATCTCTATATGGGTTGTGGCAAATCCGCTGTCGGAGTTCAAAATCAAAGGTGCATAGACCATACACTTGTTTTTATCCAACATAGTGAAGACCATATCCAAATGAATGAACGAATCGGGTTGTTCCGGCAGTTCTTGCACGATTATGTGTTGCCTGTCCTTACGGGAGGCAAAGTATTTCGCCAAAAATTCGATGCCTTTCTTGTTCGTGCGACAGCCATTGCCGACAAACAATACATCTTCCCTTGCGATAAGCACGTCTCCGCCTTCGGTGTGAGCCCCTTCCGATAACTTGGGGTTTATCGTGCCTGCACCGAAAAGGTGTTTGAATATGCTCTCCATTATATAGCTTTCCCTGTCCCGCACTTTCGTACTCATCGAATGAATGAGAACATTGTCGTAAACGGAGGAAGAGGCATCTCTTGTGAAGAATAAATTATACAAGGGTTTAAGCATGAACCTCTCCTCTTCGAATTCCTTGGGGTGAACGCCCTTTATGTACGGGTAACCCTCAATCAGATATTTTGCCAAGCGGTCTGCCGGCAATTCTATCAAATCCGGAAAGAGAAATTGCATGTTTTCAGTACTCAATACCTTGTTCAACAACTCGCTTTTAGCCGTACTTTGAGACAAGACCTGCGTCAACAAATCCATAACCTGATAAGTCTTCGCCCATTTCGACAAAACAGTCTCAAAATACGAATATTCCTTTTTCGCAATGTTCAAATTCAGCAAATCGCTGTACAAAGCCTTGTGTATATTGCCCGGAGTCATTTGTTCTATCTCCGAACCGGGAGTGTGAAGTATCACAGCCTCGAGCTGTCCTATTTCTGAATTAACTTCTATAAAATCCATACAAAATTATGTTGGTTCCACCATGAACACACCTGCCTTCATACAGGTATGAGTTTGCAAATGTAGGCATTTTTCCCGAAATGAACAAATCCGCATACGCCCTTGCGTCAAGCGAAAAACACTCTTTTGTCAAACGTTTTCAAATCAACCTTTTAGCGAAACGCCCTTTCATTCCGGCGAAACAGCGATTCACGAAAATGAAACGCCGAAAGAATTTGCCGAAACGGCGTTTCGGTTTACGCATTGTAAGGTGATCGGTTACAAGGTGGTTTTGCGGAATAAGAAATCGAGGCGGTGAAAAAAAGGTTTCGGGCGTGCGGCGGAATATTCTTTGCTTAGACCGCCGTACACCCGAAATCCGAAAATACAAGAAAATGTTATTATTTGCTGCCTTTGTTGTTGCCTGTTCCGCCAGAGGCTCTGTCGTCCATGTCATCGGACTTTATTTTGCTCAACTTCTTGTTTTGGTACATCTTTCCGAAGTTGTATCGCAGGTTGATCGAAAACATGGTTCCCGGAATGTGGGTATTGCTTGTCTGATACATGTTGTTTTGTGTAAATTCACCAGACATATCTCTTTTGGAGAAGAGGTTATTAGCACCAATGCTTACATTCAATTTGTCATCTTTCAAGAATGCTCTCGACAAACCGAGGTTCAAGGAATAGGAATCGCCGTATTTGTATATCGCCCACAAGCCTCCGCTCATGTAATGACCGCTCAGAGAAAGTTTAATCTTGGCAGGGAGGGTGAAATTCACCGAAGCGAAACACATGTAGGAAGTATTGTTTATCTTTATTTCCGTATTCTGCTGCATGTAAGCGACATCGGTGTAATTTATCTGCCCGTAGAAGTTCACATCCAGCCATTTCGTAAGAGGGGCAACGAAGCTCAATCCAATGTTTAAGTTTTGACTTGTCGCTATATTGTCGGGACGTTCCAACGTACTACCATCAGCACCATACGGAAGAACGACATCACTTACGAAATCGCTGCCGTAACCGTAGTTTACGCTAAGAAATGCCATGTAAAAGAGCGAATAATTCAAGCCGATATTGTGAGTGTATTGCGGTTTCAAGAAAGGATTGCCGCTACTGTAAGAATAATCAGACGCTTTTTGCAAAAACGGGTTCAGTTGGTCGTAAGAAGGGCGGGAAATCCGGTAATTGTAGCTTAGAGAAAGGCTGTTGGATTGATTGAAGTTGTGATTTATCGAAATGTTAGGGAACAAATCCGAGTATGAATTAGTATTCGTGCTGTCGCTGCCTGCCGTTTCGCCCTTTGTCTTGGTGTGTTCGAACCTCAACCCTGCCCGAAGAGAGGTATTCTTACCCAAGTTCTTGGAATAGGAAAGGTATGCGGCGATGATGTCTTCCGAAAAGAGGAAATTGTTCTGCACTCTCTCTGCCATGCTCTCGGCTTTCACGAAATCATTGTCCAAAGAGGTGAGAGCAACCTTTGCCCCTGCCTCGAAGGTACCGTATTTCAATGTCGGCTTTTGGAAATCCACCTTTGCCACAAAGGTATTATAGGAGTTCTTTACGCTGTTTTCCACAAGTTCTTTCTTGTAGATGCTGTCGTTGGCAAGCAGAACGTAGTCCGTATATACGTTATTCATGTCATCGGAAGAGTTGATTGTTCCGCTGACGTCGAATTGCAATTTCGTTCCGAGGCTGTCGAACTTATGCAGATAAGTGCTTCCGAGCAGCAGATTGTTCGAAGAACCTTTTTTCAACGAACTGTAATCAACGCTTCTGAAGAAGCGATCGAGCGAAGGACTTTGAGATATTTTTTGTTGATACAAATAATTTTGTTCGGGTTGATTGTAGTTGTTGTATGTGGTGTAAATACCTACGGAATTATTGTCATCGATAAGGTAATCGGCGGAAAAGGACACGTTATGACCGCCACCATTCCACAAAGATTCGTATTCCGGCGTGAAGAAACGCATTGTATCGGTCGGGCTCAAAAAAGAGTATCGGTCGGCAGTCTCAGAGGCATTGCTTTTCCAATTAGAGTAACCGTAATTAAGGCTTGTCGTCCATTTGTCATCGACATAGTTAAGGTTGAAGCCGCCTGTAAGGGACAACTCCGTATCGTAATATGCTCCTGCATTGGCAGAGCCGTTGAAACCGAAGTTTTGGTTCTTCTTCATCTTTATGTTGATGATGCCGGCGGAACCTTCCGCATCGTATTTCGCCGAAGGATTGGTGATGACTTCGAATTTTTCCACCTGCTGAGGGTTCATACCTTTAAGCATTGCCTTTATCGCTTCCCAGCCGAGCCGCATGTCTCTGCCGTTGAACTGGAACAACGCGCCGCCCTGCCCGTTGAGCGTAAGATTATCGTCCTTGTCTATTGCCACTCCGGGAACCTTTCGCAGCAAATCGAAAGCCGTTACCACGGTTGCCGTTGTCGCCTCATCGACATTCATGATGAGTTTATCCGCATTCATCTCGTAGCGTTTTATCTTGGCAACCACTTTCGCCTCCTGCAATTCTTCGCTGACGGATAGCATTTTCAAATTGTACAGAAAGAGAGTATCCTGCTTGTTCGCAGCCAATTCTTTCGGGTTTATCTCGAAAGAGATATTTTCATAGCCTATATAACTTGCATGGAACACACAAGGCTCGCTTCCTTTGAACTTCAACATGAAGAAACCTTTCTCGTCGGTCGATGTACCGGTGATTGTCTTCGTGCCGTCCGCATTCATCAGCACTACATTGCAGAAAGCAACAGGCTCGTTGCTTTTTTCGTCCGTTATGTTACCAATCAACGTCAACCGATGTTGAGCTGCTGTACACAGTGTCCCCATCAGGAGAAATAATAATGGTATCCATTTTGATGGTTTTAACTCTTTCATTTTTAATTCTGTTTTTAATTGTCGATACACTTTCGTTCGGTTTCGTCAAACTTCGTCCTGCTTTTTCTGCTCTTTCGACTGCTTTGATGCCTTTGTAATCCGCTATCCTGAAAACAATATATCCCGACAGCAAAAAGGCAATGATGAAGCCTATAAGGAACTTGGTTGTTTTTCTTACTTTCATATAATTCATTTTTCAGACCCTTTCTTCCGTTAATCTCAAATATGCAATCACTATAAAGAACACTGCACTTATTCCGATGGCCCATGGGAGATATAAATCCATGATATTGCCGAACACATTGATGTATTCTTGTGCAAATCGGCTGTCATACCATTGCATATTCTCAGGCGAGTACATTTCCACGCCGAATACCGTCATGCCGACCATGCCTACGCAAAATATTGCGAACATTTTGAGTGCCGAAAACCTCTTGAACAGCAATGAACCGAAGAATAACGCAAAGCAGAAAGCCGTTCCGATGAGAAGAAAGCCGAAATCCCAATACTCATAGCCGAGCAACTGCTTCAACATGAAGTTCAAATCGCTTATGATGGTATTTGCTTTCAAGAAAACCAAATCTCCAACCATGAGACCTGCCAGAGAGGCAACTCCCAAGACGACAGGATACACCAACATGATGAATAAAATCTCCGCAACGTACTTCTCTAAATTGGAAGCGGGCAGAAGCAAAATCGCCGTACGACCTTGCTTTGTTTTATACTCCCTGAAAGAAAATTGAGCGAGTATGACAAGCACTATGAAGCCGTATATAAACACAAGTGTTTCCCTTCCGAACAGTTTAGGCGTCAAGACGCCGATTGCGAACAGTACAACGAAAAGATAAAGCAGGTCTTTGAAATAAAGCATGCACATTCTTTTCAACACAAGCAACATTCTCTTCAAATTAAATTCCATATCCGTTATTTGTTTTGATGATTTGCCGGCAAAGCCTTGGCGTTACAATTTATTGCTTCGGTTTGTGCCACTTTCATTGCACCGATTGTGGCAATTATCATTAAGATAACGAAGCCCAAAGTCAACTTCGTACTGAGTCTTACTTTCATATTGTCTATTGTTTATTCGTTTTGTTATACTCTTCATATAATTCCGATACCTCTTCCATGCTTATGGACAGTTGGTTCATCGCTCTGAACACGACAGGCAGGTATTGCCCCGTGAATTGTTGCCGTCTCAATTCGAGAATAAGCCCGACCGCCTCAACGGATACAAAATATCCCAATCCTCTTTTGTTGTATATTATTCCCTTGTTGGTCAACCATTCGTACGACTTCAAGACCGTATTCGGATTAACCTCGCAATCGGCAGCCAACTCTCTCACCGAGGGTATGCGACTGTCGGTTTGAAATTTGTTATCCAAAATCTCATCGCATATCTTGAAGGCAAGCTGCTGGAAAATCGGAGTTTGTGATTGCATTATCATATTACGCCCTTTCCTCTTTCAATCTTAAATATGTCAAACCCAAGAAAACCGGTATCATTATTGCAAATACCCATGTCCAAAAGGTGTTTATCGTATTATCAAACACATCGACACAGGCAGGCCACCAAACTTCTTCGGAATAGAATGTTGTCAGATAAATGTTATCCCTCAGTCTGATATAAGTAATGAACGCCACGGAAACTATTCCTACCAAAATAAGCAAAGAATACTTCTTAAAAAGCAATGAAGCATAACAGGAAATACATATAGCCGCTCCATATATCAATACAGGAAGCCATCTGCCTTCGGGGTTTCCTCCGAACATAGCTTCAACTATGCCGAAATGTATTGCATTTTGAGGGAACAGCAAATTTCCGACGTAAAAACCGGACATGAATATGGCGGCACATCCGAATGGCAGAAGAATACCCTGTACCAAAATAGAACACAGATATTTTTCAAAGGTCGTTGCCGGCAATAAAATCATGTTCGTCCTGTTGTTCGGCTTCTTATATTCAATGAAACAAGCCTCTGCAATGGGGAAAAATACGATTAAGAATATCGTTGGCAACGATGCAAACGAACCATAGCCCAATCCGATACTTGCTATGGGCATAAGGAACAACCCTGCACAAGCGTACAGTGAATTTAATCGGAGATTTTCCGCCGCATATCTTTTTGCCAATGCGAAAAATCGCTTGAAACTGAATTCCATCTCCTACCTCCTATTCCGTTTTTGCGGGAAATAATTCTTTGAATCTTGTCTTGTTGGAGAACACTGCGTTGAACAGCAACTCTATGTCAAGATTGCTTTCTCTGTGTTCCGTGTTCTCTTTCACAATCTGCAAACCGCCCAAGGAGTCTTCCGAATATAGCAGTTTTTCGTTGGCAGGCATTTTGTCCGTAAGCCCGAAGTATATTTTGTCGCATATTTCCGCACTCGTGGCATTGAGCAACACGTTCGTCTGATCAAGAATCAAGACAGAATCGATAAGGTTATGCAAATCCCTCACCTGATGCGTCGAGATGATTATGCAACTCTCCTCCGTCATTGCCCGAAGCATTACTTTTCTGAACTGACTCTTTGAAGGTATGTCAAGTCCGTTCGTCGGCTCGTCGAGCAACATCAGTTTGCAACGGCATGCAAGACCGAATGCAATGAGAACCTTTTTCCTCGTTCCGTATGAGAGTTTGTCCAAGCGTTGTTTGATGTCCTCGATTTCAAAGTCCGTAAGATAGGAAAGGAAGTTCTCTTTCGAGAAATCGGGATAGAAAACCGAATTTACTTTGAGAAACTTCTCTATCGTCAACTTCGAATCATACAAATCTTCCGACAAGAAGAACATATTGCTCAAAAAAGCCACCTTTCTTTGCGAAGGGACGAACTCATTCACCATTATCGTGCCTTTGTCGGGGAATTGCAAGCCGGCAATCAGTTTCAAAAGGGTTGTTTTGCCGATGCCGTTCTTGCCGAGCAGCCCGTGAATGTATCCTTGCTTCAATTCAAGATTTACATTCTGCAAAACGGGTTTGTTTCTCTTATACCCGAAAGTCAAATCTTTAATCTCAATCATCTCTTATACCGTTTTAGTGTATTAGTGCAATAGTACACTGCAAAGGTAATACGATTTCGCAAATCTGCAACAATAAAAAGAAGAAAAATTTTCAAGTCTCATGGCAAGCATTGACTTTCAAACAATTATCAAAACACACTTTCGATAGGTTGCATGGCAAGAATGGTTTGATGAAAGGACTTTCTTGTCGGTTTTTCAAGGTTTTGTATGTGGTGTTTCGAATGTGTTATGCCTTGAAAAGAGATAAGAACACGTCGTCTCGTCAATGAAAATCGGTAGAAATTGCGATCTAACTCTCTGAAATTTGGTTTGAACGGGATTTTTTGCTACCTTTGCAAATGTTTAACGATAAAGCAACAATAATTATGAAGAGACTGTTACTTTCTATGTGCGGCATATTGCTGACAAGTGTACTTACCGCACAAACTTTCACTTTTGAGGGACTGAAGTATTGGGTAATTGATGATAATTCGGTGAAAGTTGCTCAACAAGACAGCTCAGCTATTTCCGGAACTGTGAATATTCCTTCCGCTGTAACCTACAATAACAATACGTATAGCGTTACTGCTATCGGAAATTATGCGTTTATTGTGTGTACAAGCTTAACTTCCGTTACCATTCCGAACAGCATTACTTCTATCGGACAGGGAGCGTTTTTTGGTTGCAGCGGTTTGACTTCGATAAGCATTCCGAACAGCGTTACTTCTATCGGAGCGGAGGCGTTTCGTTCTTGCAGTTTTGTGTCGGTTACCATTCCGAACAGTGTTACTTCTATCGGAAGTCATGCGTTTATCAAATGCAGAAACTTAACTTCGGTTACCATTCCGAATAGTGTTACTTCTATCGATAAATATACGTTTTGGGGTTGCAGCGGTTTGACTTCTGTCAAATGCTTGACAGCAACGCCGCCTTCTCTCGATTCTTCTGCTTTCATCGGCGTTGGTTCGACCTGCACTTTGACAGTACCGTGCGGAACTATTGACGCTTATGAAAGGAGCTATTGGAATACGGTTTTTGCAGGACGTATTTCCGAGGATACGCCTTTTGAACTTAATGTTTCGTCGAGCGATATAACCTTGGGTACTGTGGAAATAAGTTCGGGAGAAAACTGTCCTGAGAAGGTATTGACAGCCACTCCTGTTTCTTGTTATCATTTTACTGCGTGGAACGATGGCAGTACAGATAACCCTCGCACGATTACGGTAACGCATGATACAACTTTCACGGCGAACTTTGAAAGAAACATTTCTCGTCAAGAGATTTACGATACAATTTGCGAAGGAACTACCTACGACTTTCACGGCAGAGATCTGACGCAGGCTGGAATATATAGCGATACATTGCAAACAGTAAACGGTTGCGACAGCGTAATAGTTCTTACCTTGTCAGTCAATCCTGTTGCTACCACTCCGCTTTCAGCAACGATATGCAGCAACGAGACCTACGACTTCCATGGCAGAGACCTGACGCAGGCTGGAACATATAGCGATACTTTGCAAACAATAAACGGTTGCGACAGTGTAATCGTTCTTACCTTGTCAGTCAACCCTGTTGCCTCCACTCCGCTTTCAGCAACGATATGCAGTAACGAGGCCTACGACTTTCACGGCAGAAACCTGACGCAGGCTGGAACATATAGCGATACTTTGCAAACAATAAACGGTTGCGACAGCGTAATAGTTCTTACCTTGTCAGTCAACCCTGTTTATCATGACACCATAAATGCAGCAATTTGCGAAGGCAGTGTTTACACAGAAAACGGCTTCAACGAAAGCGAGGCAGGAACATATACACAGAACCTGCAAACCATCAATGGTTGCGACAGTATCATTACGCTTAATCTTACGGTTAATTCGGCTTTGACAAGTATCATCGATGCTGAAATCTGCGAGGGAACGACTTATTCTGAGAACGGGTTTGAACATAGTGAAGCCGGAACATATACGCAGACCTTGCAAACTTCCAATGGTTGTGATAGTATAGTAACATTGAACCTTTCGATGAAACCCAACTCAACGACGACATTCACGGCAACCGTGTGCGAAGGTACGGTTTACACGGAGAATGGTTTCAACGCAAGCGAGACAGGAATATATACGAGAACCATGGAAAGTGCAAACGGTTGCGACAGTACAATAACGCTCGACCTTACTGTTAATCCTTCTTATCAAATCGGAGTTCTGGCGATAATCAACAGGGGTGAGACTTATACGAACTTTGGCTTCAACGAAAGTGAAGCCGGAACATATACGCAGCACCTGCAAACGGTAGATGGTTGCGACAGTACAATAATGTTGACGCTTGTTGTAATGATGTCGTTGGACGATGCAACGGTAGATGAAAAAGCGTTCATATTTTATCCCAATCCTGCGAAAGATTTCGTCATTTTGGAGTTCGAGACGTTGCATGAAAGTGAGCGAGTGCAGATATTCGATATGAGAGGCAGAAGAGTGAAAACTGCGGAAGCAGGGGCAGGAAAGAAGCAAATGCAGATAGATGTCAGCGATTTGTCGGAAGGAACATATATAATAAGGTTCGGAAATGTTGCGAAAAAATTGATTGTCGAGTAGGTGTGGTATCAAAGTCCTTTTCCGTGTCAGGCGAATGTTCTTATCGTATGTTCCATACATTATTTATATGTGCAGATACGGCTTGCGGGCTTATTTCTTTGGAAGAATGGCTTCGCAGAGGTAATTTTTAACATCGCCGATATTTCGTGTTTTTCGTGGAATGTATATCTTTGCGGCTGAATTTGAAGAAACAATAAAACAAAACCGTAGAATCAGATGAGAAAAGTATTGTTGTTTGCAGCCTTATTGACGGTTGCTTTGTCCGGAACGATGGCTCAGCGGATAGATGAGAAGGATTATCACGGTCAGAAAGATGTTTCTGTGGTGTATTTCATCAGGGAAATCACTCCCGAGAATGTCCTTAAACTTTATGAGGCTTTGGGCGAGAAGCCGAGCGGAAAAATCGGTGTGAAAATTCACTTCGGCGAAGAGGGAAATCAGAATTTCCTCAATCCTGAGTTGACAAGACCTCTGATGGAAAAGACAAAGGCAACATGGGTTGAAACAAACGTTTTGTATGTCGGTCAAAGAAGATATACCGATCAGCACATCGCTTTGGCAAAAAGGCATGGTTTCACTTTCGCTCCCATAGATATTTTGGACAAATACGGTGAGATAGAAGTGCCTACTACAGGTATGGGCTTGCAACACTATGGCAAGAGCGTCAAGTTGGGAAAAGGTTTCATGGATTACGACAATTATATCATATATTCCCATTTCAAAGGTCATGGTTCGGCAGGTTTCGGCGGTGCTATAAAGAACCTTGCCATGGGATTTGCTTCTCCGGGAGGCAAAATGGCTCAGCATGCAACGGACTACCCGCAAATCAACACTCCCGAGAAGTGCGTGGGTTGTGGAAGTTGCGTAAAGAATTGTCCTGCCGCCGCTTTGAGTTTGGACGGAGGCATACATATAGATACGACAAAGTGTATCGGTTGTGCAAAATGTATAGCCGAATGTCCGTTGAAGCTATTCTCGCCCAAGCAAGTGGAACTTGCCGGCAGTACTTTCATGGAAAGACTTGTGGAGTACGCATACGTGGCATGGAAAACCAAGCCTATGGTATTCATAAATGTTTTGGCGAATATTTCGGCAGCATGCGATTGTTCGGCAAGAGCTCCGAAACCTTTCTGCAACGATATAGGAATGGTTGCTTCCAAGGATATAGTTGCAGCGGACAGAGCTTCTCTCGATTTGGTTGCCAAGGAACATAAATGCGATGACCCATTCTTGAAAGAGAGCGGCAAAAGCGGTTCATATCAGTTGGAATATGCTGAAAAACTCGGCATGGGCAATCAGAAATATGTGTTGATAGAAATCAAGTAACGCAATAAAGTGAAAACCATTCGGTCGATAATATTTGCGTTTTTGGCAGTAAATCTTCTCGGCGGTATATTCTCTTCCTGCATCAAGGAAGAGAATTTCGCAGAGGGAAGGGAAGTTACATTGTCTTTCGGTAGCGATACAGTGAGTTTCGATACCGTTTTCACAACCGTGGGTTCGGTTACCAAAACTCTTGTTGTTTATAACAGGGAAAGCAAGCCTGTGAAGATTGACAGGATTTCGTTGAAGAACGGAGCGGCGAGTTACTTTCGCTTGAATGTTGACGGGGATAATTCTCTCGTGGCAAAGGATGTGGAAATCGGTGCGAAAGACAGCATGTATGTCTTTGTGAGGGTGGAACTCAACCCTAACAATCAATCCAATCCTTTATTGGTCGAAGACGAAATAGTCTTCGCTTTTAACGGAAAGACACAATCCGTGATTTTACAGGCATACGGACAGGACGCATATTATCATAAACCGAGCCACTACCTTTTGAGCGAAAGGAACTCGGGCAACGGATACGATACAATCAGATATTCTCTTGCCGACGAGGGAGGGGAGACGAGTGGTTGCATTGTAAGCGGCAATGAAATACATTGGAAATCGGATAAACCGCATATCATCTTGGGTAATTGCGTAGTCGATTCTGCTTTTGTCCTCAATTTGGAGGCAGGAACAAAGATACACCTGAACAAGGGTTCTGAGTTTTGGGTTTATAAAGACGGAACATTAAAGGCAAATGGCGATATATCCTCTCCTGTTGCTTTTGAAAGCATGCGGAAAGACGAACATTATGCCACGACCGCAGGACAATGGGGGTGCCTCAGGTTCATAGCCGGCAGCAAGAACAATACCTTGGACAATGTCGTGATAAAGAACTGTACGACCGGCATAATAGTCGATACATGTGTGAACAATGTTGCAACGCTTACGTTGAGCAATGTAAGGATTGAGAATTGCTCCAACATAGGGCTGTATTCCCGTGGGGCAACTGTGGAGGCTCAAAATCTGATTGTGCAGAATTGCGGAAGCTATGCCGTGGCTCTTTCTCTGGGAGGCAGTTACAATTTCGTCCATTGCACCTTTGCGAACTATTGGCGGTATAATACGAGAACCAAACCATGCTTGATTTTGAACGATTATTATCTTGACATAAACAATACATTGCAGTATCGCCCCATAACACAGGCGAATTTCTACAACTGCATAATATACGGAAGTCTCGCCGCAGAGGAAATTGAGTTCGACTTCATCAATGAAAATTCAAGCGAAAAGCATTTCGAGAATTGCATAATAAAGAGCGAGAAATACTCCAATCGGACGGCAGGTTTCGTGAACTGCATATTCAAAGACCCCATGTTTAACAACGCTTCCGAGGGAGATTTGAGCGTTAAGCAGAACTCGCCGGCGGTGGCAGCAGGAAACGGAGTGTGGAGTTACAGTGTACCGTATGACATCAATGGTACCTATCGCCCCGATCCGCCTACGATAGGGGCAATCGAATACATGGAACAAAGTGCCGGCAAGTTGTTCCGTTCATTCCGAAAAAGATAGAATATAAATCAAAAAGCGACGAATTAAAGTTTCATTCCATGCGGGTGAAGCACCGATTTGAAGAACTCAAACGGCAGTAATCCGTTTTTTCTTCGTACATTTGCAGTTTGAAGCAACCATATAATATGGTGCAAGTTGACAAGCAATCAAAGAATTAGAAACATTTATAATTTACAACAATGGCAAAAGAAAAGAAATTCCTGACTTGCGACGGTAATCAAGCCTGCGCACATGTGGCATACATGTTCAGCGAAGTCGCAGCCATCTATCCGATTACACCATCTTCACCTATGGCGGAATATGTCGATGAATGGTCGGCAAACGGTCGTAAAAATATTTTTGGTGAGACTGTCAAGTTGGTTGAAATGCAGTCTGAAGCTGGTGCCGCAGGTGCTTTGCACGGCTCTTTGCAGGCAGGTGCTTTATCGGCAACTTTCACTGCATCGCAAGGTTTGTTGTTGATGATACCGAACATGTACAAAATAGCAGGAGAAATGCTACCTGGCGTTATGCACGTAACGGCAAGAACGATAGCTTCGCATGCTCTTTCTATATTCGGCGATCATTCCGACGTATATGCTTGCCGTCAGACAGGTTTTGCAATGTTGTCTTCCGCATCTGTTCAAGAGGCAATGGACTTGGCAGGAGTTGCTCACCTATCTGCAATAAAGGGAAGAATTCCGTTCATGCACTTCTTCGATGGTTTCAGAACTTCTCACGAGATACAGAAGATTGAAGCCTTGGATATGGAAGATTTGGCAGCTTTGCTTGACAGAGAGGCTTTGAAAAAATACAAAGACGAAGCATTGAACCCTGAACACCCTGTAACAAGAGGTACGGCACAAAACCCTGATGTGTTCTTCCAAGTAAGAGAAGCAAGCAACCCTTATTATGAAGCCTTGCCGGACATAGTTTCAGACTACATGGAGAAAATCTCCGCAATAACCGGAAGAGAATACAAGCCGTTCAACTATTACGGAGCACCGGATGCAGAAAACGTCATAGTTGCAATGGGTAGTGTTTCCGATACCGTGAAAGAGGTAATAGACTACCTTGCAAAGAAAGGCGAGAAACTCGGATTGGTAACGGTACACCTTTACAGACCGTTCTCAAAGAAATATTTCTTTGCAGCCCTTCCGAAATCAGTGAAGAGAATATGCGTATTGGACAGAACAAAAGAAGCCGGTGCCAACGGAGATCCTTTGTATTTGGATGTTGTTGAAGCCGTATATTCTTGCTCATGCTCGAACAAACCTATGGTTATAGGAGGCAGATACGGACTTTCTTCCAAGGATACCACACCTGCACAAATCCTTTCCGTTGTCGAAAATCTTAAAGCAGCGGAACCTAAAAACCAATTCACAGTCGGCATAGTCGATGATGTAACACATCGTTCGTTACCTGTGTTGCCTGAAATTTCAATGGCGACGGAAGGAACTTTTGAAGCCAAATTCTATGGTTTGGGAGCAGACGGAACAGTCGGAGCAAACAAAAACTCCATCAAGATAATCGGAGAGAACACCAATAAATACTGTCAGGCGTACTTCTCTTACGACAGTAAGAAATCGGGTGGATTTACATGCTCCCACTTGCGTTTCGGAGATAATGTCATACGTTCTCCTTACCTTGTAACAACACCGGACTTCGTTGCATGCCATGTATTCAACTACATGAACATGTATGAAGTTTTAAAGGGCATAAAGCAAAACGGAACGTTCCTGTTGAACTCCATGTTCTCTGCAGAAGAGACCGTTGAACGTTTGAGTGCAAAGGTCAAGAAAGAATTGGCAGAAAAGAACATCAGCTTCTACATCATAAACGCAACCAAGATAGCAGAAGAAATCGGTTTGGGTAACAGAACGAACACCATTTTGCAATCTGCTTTCTTCAAAATAGCAGAAGTAATCCCATACGAACTTGCGGTCAAGGCAATGAAGAAAGCCATAGACAAGTCATACGGCAAAAAAGGTGAGAACGTCGTTAAGATGAACTACGCAGCCGTCGATAAGGGTGGCGAGGTTGTCAAGATTGAAGTAAAGAAAGAGTGGGCAAATGCTTGCACATGCGGATGCAACTGCGAGACAAAGGCAGACAGACCCGAATTCATAAGAAATATTGTCGATGTAATCAACGCCCAAGAGGGAGACACACTTCCTGTAAGTGCATTCAAGGGAATGGAAAACGGTACTTTCCCTGCCGGCACTTCCCAATACGAGAAAAGAGGCATTGCATCGCACGTCCCTGCATGGCACAGTGAAAACTGTATCCAATGTAACAAATGTTCATTGGTATGTCCTCACGCAGCAATTCGACCATTCGTATTCACACAAGACGAACTTGCAAAGGTCGGCAACATAACCACCATCAAGGCACAAGGCAAAGAATTTGAAGGAATGCAATTTCGTGTACAAGTATCCCCATTGGATTGTACCGGTTGCGGCAACTGCGTCGATGTATGTCCTGCAAAGACAAAAGCATTGACAATGGAAAGCCTTATGAGCCAAACCGAAGAAGCCAAGACTTGGGAAACAGTAACCAAGAACGTAAGCTACAAATCCGACTTGGTGGATATAACCAAGAGCGTGAAGAACTCTCAATTCGCACAACCGTTGTTCGAGTTCTCCGGAGCTTGTGCAGGTTGCGGAGAAACACCATACATCAAATTGATAACACAACTATTCGGTGAAAGAATGATAGTTGCCAATGCAACAGGTTGTTCTTCGATTTACGGAGGTTCTTGCCCATCTATGCCATATACAAAGAACGCAAAAGGCAAAGGTCCTGCTTGGGCAAACTCTCTATTCGAGGACAATGCAGAGTTCGGTTTGGGTATGGCAACGGCAACACGTAAGATGAGAGACCGTGTGGAAAGATTGATGAAAGAAGGCTTGTCATGCAGCTGCTGCTCGGACGAACAAAAAGCATTGTTCCAAATGTGGTTGGACAACAGAGAATGCCCTGAAACCACACAAAAGGTTTACGATGCTTTGGTTCCGACCCTTTCACAATGCGGTTGCGACATCTGCAAAGAGCTTGAAGCAAACAAACAGTTCATTGTCAAGAAATCCCAATGGATATTCGGTGGCGACGGTTGGGGCTACGATATCGGATACGGCGGATTGGATCACGTCATAGCATCAGGCGAAGACGTAAACATCTTGGTGATAGATACCGAAGTTTATTCCAACACCGGCGGACAAGCCTCGAAGGCAACTCCTGTCGGAGCAATCGCCAAGTTTGCCGCATCAGGAAAGAGAATTCGTAAGAAAGACCTCGGAATGATAGCAACAACATACGGATACGTCTATGTAGCTCAAGTATCCATAGGAGCAGATCCTGCACAATACCTTAAAGTCTTGAAAGAAGCCGAAGCATATCACGGACCATCGTTGATAATCGCATACGCACCTTGTATCAACCACGGTATCAAGATAGGCATGGGCAAGACACAAGAAGAAGGCAAACGTGCCGTTGAATGCGGATACTGGCACTTGTGGAGATACAACCCTGAACTCGCAGCCGAAGGCAAGAACCCATTCAGCTTGGATTCCAAAGAGCCTGATTGGAGCAAGTTCCAAGCATTCATCGATGGCGAAGTACGTTACAACTCCTTGAAGAAAGCCTTCCCTGAGGAAGCAGCAGCATTGTTCAATGCAGCAGAAGAAAACGCAAAATGGAGATACAACTCCTACAAGCGTATGGCTTCAATGGATTGGAACAAATAGCTTTACGATAAAGCACATTGCAAGGAGGCATGCCTTACGGCATGCCTCCTTTTTATCATTTATAGAACCTTTATCGGATTAACTCTTTGATAAAGGTGAATGAATCCTAAGAGTAAATGAATGGTAAGGATAAAGCCCTTTCCCAAATATTGCACTCATTTTTTATTGATACCAATACTTCTGATGTCTCAATGTATTTGCCAAATCCATTAACCTCATTTGTAAGTTCATTAAGCAGAGTGTTGTAGCGGGCATGGAATTCGTTTCTGTTATTCACTATGCCGAAACATTGAATAACAGGCAATGCCAGAGTTCTGATAGCAAAACCATTTTCAGGTGTGAGCAGATTAATGATAGCATCTGAAAAGTACTTTTCTACGATTACTCTGTTCTCTATTGGATTTTCCAACCACAAGGCTATCGCTTCCCACTTCATTATCAAAGGAAATGGGTACTCGGAATTGTATTTGGAGTGAGTTGCCAACTCTATTGCAGAAAGAGCGGTATTTCCTTTTTTATGCAACTCCAATGCTCTCAACTTGCAGTATAAAAACAATGTCCATAAATCCGAGTAGTCTTTATCGGCAAAATACTTCTCCGGAGTTTTTTTGCACACTGCTTCAAAATCTTTTCTACAAACCTCCACATCCCCTTGGCGATGATGAATGCAGAACAAATACGAATCTGTCCTTGCAGTCGATTTTATTGCATAATCCTTTGAAAGTTCAAAATATTCCTCCGCCTGCTCCATATTCCCCATATAAGCATACGTTTGAGCCAAAGTACCAAGCAATGCAGTAGTTGGTTCGTCTTTAATTTTTCCATTTTCATCTTTCAACAACTCAATCGCATTGACGATCTTCTCATGTTGCGAATAACATCGCTCAATAGATTCTCTGAAATTTTCAAAGTCGTATGCGTTAAATCTAATCTGGGATTGTCTCAAAACAAAGCTGACTTTTTTCTCCCATCGTCTCAAAATTCGCGTTTCGGAATTCCTATCCACATTTTTGAGCAAAGTGTCGAAAGTTTCCTCATCTATTGGCAAACACACTTCCCCGATATGAGAATAGTACTCGACAAAGCGAGTTGCCAATTCCAAGCGTTGTTCGCCTTTGAGATATTGACCGTTTGTATTTTGGAACTCGTTCAGAAACATTACAACCAACTCTTTTGAATTGACAAGAGCAGAGTCTGTACTGCGTCTTTCAATCTTCAACTGGAGGAACTCATTGAACGAATCCCAAGCCAAGACATACTCCTCATTGTCGTTTCTCAATCGTTTGATTAAGGCTCCTGCTTGAGATACGTTGGAATAATCATTGTTCATCACCTCTTGAAAAATGCAATTCAGAGCCGACAACGGATACTGATTTGCAATTTTTGCCACATCTACACCATCTGTAAAATTTCTGCAAGAAGTTTCGACTATCTCAACACCGATAGCACTTCTGTCTTTTCTGACAAATCCGCAAACCAAATCTGCAAGATTAACATAGAAAGACGATGTATCGGATTTGAAAGAAAGTCTCAATGTCAAGTTCTTCTGAACCGCATAATGTCTAACCTTGTTTTCGATCTGTTGCTTTAACGTATTGTGATATCCCTTAAAGTCCAAATTGTCCTCTTGATTTTGATCACCTCTCACTATACCCCAAACCTTATCACTTCTGTTGTCCATCAAGATTTCAATTTCGGAATCCGGTGCAAATGGGTAGTCCTTCAAGAACTTTTCTATGACAACTATGACAGAAATCAACCACCAGTTTTGGTTGTTTGCAAACACGGTGGGTTTATCTTTTGAGACATATATCTTTTTGGCAAAACCCAAAAGGTTTTCTTTGCATATTTCTATTTGCTCTCCGCTCAACCTATTGAAATGAAAGCGAGCCTTATCCTCTATATCATCTTCCGTTTGCAATAATCCTTTTGTATCGTTTGGAACAGGCTCCGGAAACCCAAAGCATTCATATACCTTTTGGTAAGCTTCTTTCAAGGTCAACTCATTCGCTTCTACCACAACACCGCAAGCAAACGATTTCTCTTGTCCGAAGGCGAAACGACCAAATTCATCTATTGCCAATACATATTTTGCCATACCTTACTGCTGTTTTGATTTTAGAAATTCCCTATATCCTCTTTTCGCAATGTTGTAACCGGCAATGCCATCATTTGAATGCATTATTCCACGGCTGTCAAAACCGCAATGCTCCGAGCATACCTCACTATGTCCCAATTTCCCTTTTTCACAAACGGGACATTGCTGACTTGTTCCTGACGGATCGACAAAACAGATGTTGCCTATTTGCAGAAAGGTGTTCTTACTTTGACCTTTTTCTCTGAATGCCAAAAGATTCTTTATCGGAGGTACAAGTCCTTTGCTCTGAAATTTTTGATACAATTTTCTTTCCAACAAACGATAAATATTACCCGAAAACTTTTCCAAGTCTTGTTCAACTTTGCCCACGCCGAAGCCCTCATGAACAATAATACCTTCTCCGCCAAATCTTTCTTTATAGCTTGTGTAAAGGAAATCTATTACTCCAATGACATTGGCAACCAACGACAACTTTGTATGCTTCAAATTCAAATCCAATTCCTCATTTGAAATGATACGCTTGTTATAACTGTTTAATTCTTCTATTATCTGCTCTTCACTCATCAAGCAATAAAAATCTTTTCTGAACTTAAACACGTTTCTGACATCGAAAATATCCACAACCCTCTCAACTTGTTCACCATTACATGCCACTGCACAAAGAACTATTTCGGCAAAGTTGCCTTTCCTTTTGCAGTTTTTATACACCTCTTCAAATGCGGCATTTGCTGTCTCTTCTCCATTCCAAGCCTTGTAAAGCCATTCCACATATAGAGGTTTCCGACTCTCTTCTAATTGTTCGTACTTCTTGTTGCCGATATTCAAATAATCGATAAACTTCCTTCGCTCAATATCGGACAAATCAATACTCCGTTTAAGCTCTATTCTGACACTGCCTTCTTTTTGTTGATGCTCGTTCATGTCATAAATATTCCTTTGTGCATGACGCATCCAAAGTTTGAAAAGAGAAACCACATCACCATTTGTAATAATATTTCCACTTATTACTTTTGCAGTACTCAAGTCCAAAGTCAAAAGGTCTCTCTTTTCAAAGAGTTTTGCAAACATTGCTTCATATTCTTCTTTGCTTTTGCCGAATGTGCGACAATACAAGTCCTCCTTCAAGAAGTACGATGGGTTTTGAACCACCCTTCTATCTATTCCCTTGATGTCCTTTTCGGTATAGTTCAAGTCTTTTATTGTCAGAGTCGGGAAGCCGAACTGTTCAACATTTCGCAGTTGTTCCATTATCTTTTCATTCGACCCTTTGGCAAATTCCGGAAGATATACTCCGAGAGTGGATAATTCCACTTCACCATTATCTATGCCGAGAGCAAAACGAATATCCTCTTTGCAAATTTTCTTGTTGAAATCTTCCACAATCTTCTTTTCATCCTCTTCCGCAAGGAAAGATAATTCTCGTCCAGGAGAGTTGCTGTTTTCAGAGAAACGAGCGACCAAGGTCAATTGCTCATGCAAATACCTGTTCCTTTGAGTACTGTTTTCTCCATACTTTGCTATTCGGCTTTGTTTCGGTTTACGATACATCAATACAATTTCGGGACACAATCTGATGTCAAAATGATTGTCTTCATTCTCCGTACTCCAAAACTCTCTCCATATCTTGGTATGAACTTTGTCGGTATAATCAAACATGATTTCCTTACCCTTGCAGCTATCCTCATGCCTTAAATCCAACGAAGTGATGTCGAATATTTGAGCATCGAATACGCTTCTCAAAGTATCTATGATGGCTTCATTCACCGTGAACATACGTTTGTAGCACACTCTTTCAAGAGCTACCTTAAAGTCGTCCAAACATTCAAAGTCGATGTCGAGTACCTCTTCTCTGAGTTCTGTTTCAGGGATACTCAACATTCTTCTTGCAGTTTGAGAACGGAGGACATCTTTATAGAACTCAATCTTTCTTTGTTCGTCTCCTCTAAACTCAAACTCCCCCGATATGAATTTGCCATCGAACGAGTATTTGTAACAAATTACTGTCTCTCTCTTCAAATCCGAATAAAATTTGTTGGCACCGTTCTCTATATTGGAAAAGCACAACCTTTGCAAACTCCTGAAAGAAAAACTCTCAAACCAGAAGAGTTTCAACTTGCTTTCTTTGTCTTCCGACTCTTTCAAATGCCGTTTGCAATCAATAGCTTTTTCCTTGGGTATCAAGACAAGTTTATGCTTGTTTTCGTGCTGCAATATCATAGCCCAATAGTTTATCATCTGGCTTTCGTTCCTCTCTTTCTCTATACCCTTGAGTTGAGCATATAGTCTGCCATGTCGTTTGGCTACCTCACGATAAAAAGCAGAAAACTTTTTATATGCAACAAATTTATTTCTTGTCTCTCTGCAAGCCTCGCTGATGAGGTTCCCTCTATCTTTTTTCAAACGTTGAAGTTGAGTTTTCAAAGTCCTCTGTCTCTCTCTGTCATGCGTTTGATTTCTTCTTGTCGCTGTATTTTCAATCTCTTCCGAAAAATCGAAATATTCATCGAACTCCTCTTGGCTTATACTATCGAACAGATATAATCCGCTTTCGCTCAAATCGGAGTAACTATCTCCCGCTTGCATCAATTCACTAAACTGAGCTTTCTGTTCTGCCAATATGTTTTTGAGTATTTGACGCAGGTTTGCATATTCCGAAATATCTCTCATCGGCATCTCTCCGAGCAAGAGTTCCTTACCATTTGCTCTTATTTCTATATCGCTTCTTATTTTGTTCCATAATCTATTCATATCTGCATTCTGACGATTTCCCAAAAACCATTGCTTGCACTCGTCAAAATTCACACGCAACCTACGGTTTATTTCGTTTATCTTGTGAGTGTAGTCTATCGGTCTTTTGTTGATGGTATAGAAGTTGAAGCTGGCTTTTGCTATCGGGTAACCTGTCGATTGTTCCGGAAGATATTCCTGCAATCCTTGTTCCAAGAGTTCAAGCAATATTTTCCCATCTTGTTTCAAATGAAGACTCAGATCTCCTTCCTCTTTTTTGTCGGTTGTATTTTCCACCAATGAGACGAGCAATGGCAACGTTCCCTTGGCTCTCAAACGAGAAAGAAGTAAGGCAGTCTGTGCCTTTCTTGCTCTTTCATGCAAATCCCTTGTTGTATTATCCTGCAACTTTTCATGCACATCGACAACATCATTGTACGCTTCATCGATTCTTTCAGCCACCTTATACTCTGCCAGAGTGTGCTGAACTCTTCTTTGATCTCCGCCTTGTCTGTGATTACCTCTTTGATTTTCCTCTCCTCTCTTTTCGTTGTACTTGAACTCTGCATACTGTTGTTTGGCGTGTGTCCTAACCCACTCCGTCTTCACTAACATTTTATCTTTTTGTCTGTCACCATCGAAAAGGTACTCTGCAACATCGGACAAATAGTTCTCCAAGCGAATAAAGAAATTACTCAAATCAAATTCTCTATTCCCGTTCAATGATTCGATTTTACCTTGCAATAAAGCATTTTCGCCATCAGATTGCAACTTAAACCGGATAAACCTGTTACTCTTTATTGTTTCCATAACTATTGTATTTACTTTTGTATGCTTGTATTTACTTCTTTATGACCCTCGTCTGTTATTCTCTCAATGTTTATGCACATCCACTTCCATTCATCTTTTCTCTTGTTGTAATTCAAAGCCACAATGGCAGAAACATTCTCCCCATTTTCAAGAGAACATTTCTTCACAATATCCGGTGCCACATAATAGCCTTGCTTTCCTGCTTTGACGAAAGCGAAGTTATTGCCTTCCAACTTCGCCACCTTTCCTTTAACGGCTTTTAGGTATGTCTCCGGCTGCAAAGCATCAACCTTTAACGGTTTTGCATTCAATATTCTTATACCTCGTTTTTCATCAGGCTTCCACTGCACTTTGAGCAAATCTCCCTGTTTGACCTCGAACCCGATGCTTTTCAGTTTCAACACTGCTGTTTTCTTCTCTGCATATATGACAATGGCTTGCCCTCTTTCATTGTTGACATGAACCACAACAGCATTGCTTTCGTTTGCATTGCGAAGAAATATGCTATCGGTCCACTGCATATAATCAATCGGGTCGGAGGCATCTGCCTTTGTTCGTATGTACCATTCGCTGTGAAGTAAATCCATCTGCTCGGAATGTATTCCCCACCCCTTGGCTTTGCGACATTCGATAACTTTGTCAAGTTGATACTTTGCACGAGGAAAATCATTCTTCGCAAGGTATATTTCTAACAAAGAAGACCGAATTTTGACAAGAAATTTCTCCTCTGTTCTGCAATGAGAAGCTCGCAAAAGAGATGCCAAATGCATACCCTCATCATCCATATACATCTCACTCATGAACTGCCAAATCCAAAATTCCGATTTCTTTTTCTCGATTAAAGGCAAAACCTTTTTAAGTGCTTTCTCGGTATCGCTACTTGTGGCATGTATAAGTTTGGCATAGTAATACCCCGGGTACATCATATCGGTATGTTCATCAGCCAAACGCTCCAACCTCGGTAGAAATGCTTCGATTTTATGTTTGTCCGCAAGTTTCAATAAAGCCTTGGAATAAGCAATATAAGCACTCTCGGCAAGAGATATTATCATCCTTCCTTTCGCAGTCCTGAATTTCTGATAATCCTCCGGCATCAAATTATCAAGATTCCACCACTCCACAAACGTAACCAGATTATTCCAACCATTAAAGGCACAACACACTTTAAGAAAATACGAATACTCCTTCGATGGTGAGAATATATAATTTTTAGCAAAAGCAAAAACTTTGTCCAACAGGTCGAACCTGTCTTTTGGAATACATTTGACAATATTACTCAACATTCTTGCGATATTGGTATAAGTCAGGTCATCTTTTTCAAGTCGCAGCAAATCCAGTGTCGCAACCTCGTCAAGATGTGCAAAGGCATCTTGCAAATTCCCTTCCTCTGTGTCGGCTTTGATTGTATAATACAATGCCCACCACATTCCTCTCTGCGACCAAATATTGCCGGGTGTGATTGTCATATCATACTTGGCTGCATTATATGCATCGGCAAGCCGTCCTGCTTTGCACATTCCTGTAATCTCAGTTACTGTTGCCACTATTCAAACTGTTTTTGTATTTCCTCAATCACCATAGCCAATTCACTGTCGTTTTGCCCAATCAATGACATTGGCTTGGCGTATGTTACAAAACCTGATTTGTCTATATAAACCTTCAAACATGACATCGTTTCACAAGTGCGAAAATAAAAAACACAACTGTAATCCTCCGCATGCTCAACGATATTGGTTATCCTTACTCCGACCCATTGACATGCCGATTTCACCAAGTCGTATAGCTTGTTATATATATCGTTCGATGGAACATAATCAAACACCAAAGGCATTCCGTTTTCATCGTTAATCAATTTGCAAATTGCCTCATTATGTTGTGAAGGCATTGAAGGCAATGCCTTTGTGAAAAGCCCGCCTTTCTTATATTGGACATTGTAGCGTTCCACTCCTTCCGGTGTTTGAATATTGTAAATCTCCATATATGGTTTGCTGCTGACCCCGATAACGGAATATGGTGTCTCTTTCATGTTTTCGATTATGCAACAACATTTTGCATGCAGATAATCCGGTGCCGAGGCATCATGAAAAGGAGAATGCATACCTCCTTGTATCACCCTGTATTCCTCATTCATCTTGGAACATTGTTGTATTGGGTCTATTCTGAACTTTGAAAAAGGAGTGATGTGAGGCAGGTTTGAAAAATAAAGTGTTTTCCTTGCACGAGTGGTTGCAGTATAAGCCCACCTCAAACAATCATCATTCAATCCGGTTCTGTTGCTGTAATCCACAAATACATTCCCCCATTCGCCACCTTGGCATTTATGCCCGGTTACGGCATATCCGTATTTGGCTTGCAAACAATTATAAAACTCATCTTTTTGCAAGGCATCGGCAAATTCCTGTGAACCTTTTCTCAGTCCGGGATTTCTGATACAGAAATCTGTGAATAAAGCCTTGTATTCATCGACAGATAAAGAGGGTTCTCCATTGACAAGTAAATTGAGATACAACCAACACTTTTCTTCATGCTTTCCTATTTTAACCTCCACGAAATCCAAATGAATGTAATCTTTTCGTTTGGTAGCTCCGTCTTGCACATATACCGACACTTGGCGGGGAACCACTTGTCCTACTTCAACCAATTCGACAAATTCACCATTCATTATATCCAACTTATAATTATTATGTACCACCATGAGAACTTCTCCGGCTCTCAAACGAGGATTTTGTTCTCTGAAAATAATCTGTCGTATTTCGTTATTGTATTGCTGTACCTGCCTGTTTGAAAAGGCAATAAGAATACAGTTGTTTCTGCCGGAAGCTATTTTCGTTTTAATGTACGAGTTCACCAATTCGCCTTCAGGTATCTCCTCCACCTCACCCTTCCTTGTTTCGAAGACCAAATGGTTGCGTTGTTCACTATTCAACAAATCTCTTATCTGCATTGCATTTTTGAGAATAATGCTATCTTCACTCTGTCTCAGAACCTCCGTCAATTCACACTTAACCACCTTCAATCCTTTATTCTCAAAGAACTCTTTACTCAAAACCTTTGATTCACTCTCTCCCACAGGAGGCAATTGTGCAGGGTCGCCTACCAATATCAATTTACCTCCAAACCCGACACGAGTGAAGGTCAGTAAATCATCTATGAGTTTACCGCTCCCGAAGCAAAATAATTCCGTATCCGGCGATAAAGAGGAGAGCATTGATGCCTCATCGACAATAACGATATTTCGATTGCCTGTTTGGTTCAATGAAAAATAATATTTGAAGTGTGTGTCGGCTGTATTATCATTTTCTATCACTTGAATTTCCCCATTGTAAATTGTCCTATGTATGGTTGCGGCATGGTAGCCGACTTTTCTTTCCAACACACGTGCAGCTCTTCCGGTGGGAGCTGTCAAACAGACAGATTCCACCGGCGATTCGATTTATCATGCGTTATGTATTCATAGATCTTCGAAATCATAGTGGTTTTACCGGTACCGGCATATCCGCAAAGAATAAATACAGAAGCATCGCTCTGCATAAACAGCTTTACCTTATCTAAAACATTTTGCTGCTGAACTGTCAATTTCATAATCCTATCAAATAAATACGTATCATCCTAATCACGTTTCATACCAAGCGATGATTTTTCATGACGATTATCATTTCATTTTTCATTTGTTTCTTTTGGAAGCGTAACAAAAAGTATCTCTAAGTATCTCTCAAAAATCATCAATGACGCTGCAAAGGTACAAAAAAAATAGCATTAACGCAACAATCTAAATACGGAAAAAGTAATTTGATATAAAATTGCAACAAGAATTCTTATCATGTCATGCTTAGTGTGGATAAACGCTATATGATAGCTATACGCATAGGGCAAGAAATAAACCCAAGATACAATGAAATGGAATGGCGGTTCATTGTATCGGAGCGGCGTTTCGGGAAATCGAACCTTGATTTTGCTCAACGGTGAAATGCACGGAATAAATCAGCCGATGCGTAGCGTTCGGGGTAGAAAAGAATAGAAAAATCGATAATAATTTCAGAAATGCAGGTTGGATTGAATGATTATCCGTACCTTTGCAACCGCTTCAGCGGTTTGTTATGCACATTGAAAAGATGAATTGGAAAACGAAAAATGAAGTAAACCGTGAGTTATCATTTAGAATGATGACATTTTTTCACAAACTTATTTCGTCTGAAAAGATTTTCTTTCAATGAATTACACATAACGTGCTGTTGAACCCTATGAATTTCTACTCATGTAGATCGAATGTGAGATGTGCCATTTGTTGGGAAAAGCTGTTGAACCCTATGAATTTCTACTCATGTAGATCCTATCTTGTGTAGCTGTCAATTCCGCATTAGCTGTTGAACCCTATGAATTTCTACTCATGTAGATCCGCTCTATCATGGTAAGCAACTTTGCAAAGGCTGTTGAACCCTATGAATTTCTACTCATGTAGATCGCTGTCATATCCATGTCATTAAGGCTACCTGCTGTTGAACCCTATGAATTTCTACTCATGTAGATCGAGGCTTCCGTACACCCTAACCCACCTATGGCTGTTGAACCCTATGAATTTCTACTCATGTAGATCGGTGGCGGTGGAAATGTTGCATAACTTCACGCTGTTGAACCCTATGAATTTCTACTCATGTAGATCTGGACGAATTGAGGGTGCAAACACATATTTGCTGTTGAACCCTATGAATTTCTACTCATGTAGATCCATCTCCGTTGAGATTTGGTGCTTGTACGCGCTGTTGAACCCTATGAATTTCTACTCATGTAGATCAAGTTTTTGAACGTTTTGTATCCTGACAAAGCTGTTGAACCCTATGAATTTCTACTCATGTAGATCTCTTTAGCGATTTGGACGAATTTCTTTATAGCTGTTGAACCCTATGAATTTCTACTCATGTAGATCTTCTTGTGTTGTAGGGTCAGTCTGAACAGGCTGTTGAACCCTATGAATTTCTACTCATGTAGATCTACAAAGGAATTATATGCGACAGGTGTGGAGTTGTTGAACCCTATGAATTTCTACTCATGTAGATCTTTCAATTTGCTGCTGGTTAAGTCTGTGAAGCTGTTGAACCCTATGAATTTCTACTCATGTAGATCCTTTTATTGCTGTAATCGCTTGTCCTACTAGCTGTTGAACCCTATGAATTTCTACTCATGTAGATCAGCAAGTGCTTAAAAACATGATACCTTGCTGCTGTTGAACCCTATGAATTTCTACTCATGTAGATCGCAAAAGCAGTGCTGCCCATATTGACAGCAGCTGTTGAACCCTATGAATTTCTACTCATGTAGATCCGATGAGCATGGTTTTATTATGGCTATTTTGCTGTTGAACCCTATGAATTTCTACTCATGTAGATCTACTTGGTGATTTTGATAAAACTTATAGGTGCTGTTGAACCCTATGAATTTCTACTCATGTAGATCATTGTACACAATAGAAATAGATTAGGCTTAGCTGTTGAACCCTATGAATTTCTACTCATGTAGATCTTTCCCTCCATTCGAGGAAGCGTTGATATTGCTGTTGAACCCTATGAATTTCTACTCATGTAGATCCCATTATGGGAGTGAAGAGGATAGTGCGTAGCTGTTGAACCCTATGAATTTCTACTCATGTAGATCCGCTCTCAGAAAGATACAGTACCGGTTAAAGCTGTTGAACCCTATGAATTTCTACTCATGTAGATCAATTATCAAGATGCTAATTCGGTTACTAAAGCTGTTGAACCCTATGAATTTCTACTCATGTAGATCATGGTTCGATGAATATATGTTCAGGGTTGTGCTGTTGAACCCTATGAATTTCTACTCATGTAGATCATGGTTCGATGAATATATGTTCAGGGTTGTGCTGTTGAACCCTATGAATTTCTACTCATGTAGATCACGTGAACGTCTGAGTTGTCGTGTCTGGTAGCTGTTGAACCCTATGAATTTCTACTCATGTAGATCTAAGAGTAGTTGGTATTGACTGCTTTGCGGGCTGTTGAACCCTATGAATTTCTACTCATGTAGATCTCATCGCAGAGGGATTTGTAAGTGGAATAGGCTGTTGAACCCTATGAATTTCTACTCATGTAGATCACCGTAATTGGCTCTTTCATCGGCGGACAGGCTGTTGAACCCTATGAATTTCTACTCATGTAGATCTCATACAGATAAGCGTTGTAATGATTGCGAGCTGTTGAACCCTATGAATTTCTACTCATGTAGATCTCATTGTACTGTAACGATTGTAAGCGAATAGCTGTTGAACCCTATGAATTTCTACTCATGTAGATCCTTGCATAAAATGTAAATGCTCCAAATGTTGCTGTTGAACCCTATGAATTTCTACTCATGTAGATCCCGAATCATTACTCTTTGAGAATGAAGAAGGCTGTTGAACCCTATGAATTTCTACTCATGTAGATCACTTCTTTTATCTCTCTGTCAACCTCTTGCGCTGTTGAACCCTATGAATTTCTACTCATGTAGATCCGGACAGGTGCGTTTTGCAGTCATGCAGTCGCTGTTGAACCCTATGAATTTCTACTCATGTAGATCCTTTTTAGAGATATTATGTAGTCTCGCATAGCTGTTGAACCCTATGAATTTCTACTCATGTAGATTGCTGGAAGCCGTCTTGATTGGTTGTTGCGGTCGGATAAGGAACTAAAACTTGAGAATATATTCATCGCTTTCCTTGAAGGCGTTGCACCTTTTCAAGTAATCTTTCGTTGTCTCAAAGTCATCTCCTGTGATATTGCTACTAAACTGACGTACTCTTGCCATTGCCTTTATGATTACGGTTGGATCGTTTCGCCGAGTTAATCTCCTCAATGCGTTCAGATAATCATCGCGAAAGACGGTCGGAATAATTATCTTAGATTGATCGGCATGAACAAGTTCGGCATTCATCATTATTCTCGAAATTCTACCATTACCGTCATTGAACGGGTGTGCTTCACTGACCATAAACAGCATAAACAAAGCCTTGGCAAATGGACTTTCAAGGGCTTGGTAATATTCAAATCCTTTTAGCAGTGTTCCTCTGACCAATCTGTAATCAACGAAATAAGTATCGCCTGCATGATTATTTTTCATTTTGAACATTCCCGGATTGCGATCGGGTCGTGCTGCCATCATTATGCGATGTCTTTCTTGAAGAATCTCAATAAACTCTTCTGTAGTTTGAGGTGTTCTTCTCATTTCACGCCTGCTAGCCACGATATGAAATGTTCCGAGAATATCATGTGAATCTGCATTTCGTGCAGGCAAGGTTTGTCCTGTTTCTATAATTTCTCTTGCTTCTTCTATTTCAAATTCCGTTCCCTCAATATAATTTGAAAAATAACTCTCAAAGAAAGCAAAGTTGCGGAACTCGGTACTTGTCTGGTTGGGTTCATCTATCGATGGAAAGACGTTATTCTTCAAAACCACAAATAAACTATCAAACAATTTAATCCTTTCACGATCATAGGCTTGCCCTCCGGCTCTTAATAGCACTATCCGAGGTCAGGAATGTTGATGGTTTTGTTGCCAGTAAAGCTCCAATAATACTATTGAGAATATCGAATTCAGCTTCCATTGTCAACAACTTTGCCATTTGTCTTGCTTTGTCTCTGAACATATTGAGACCTTGTTCTCCATTAACTTGTAAGATTTTCTCGAGGTATTCTTCTATAATTTCTCTTGGCAGACTCTTCGACATACTTCCGCTTCGTACCCGTCCTTTCTTAAGGTTTTCTAATATTCGCCTTTCATTGCTTGAAACATAAAGATTTTCTATGAATGGCATATCATATTCCGTTCCCATAGGACCTTGCAGTAAATGAACAGTAACACCGGGAAGCGATATCTTCTTTGAGTAGCTGTATGTCAAGAAAATGTCTCCTGTATCTGTCGGTCTGAGTTCAAAAGCAGATCTGTGGCTTATCACGGCGTGAGGGTACAAATGTCCGAGTATATAAAATAAATTCCTTGCTACAATTTCATTCGGACTATCTTTCATATTTGTGGTATAGATTTTTGGAGCAATCTTTCGGAGAGTTCCATTTTTAATCATGCCGGTTCGCTTTGATGACTCTGACTTATTAGAAGTAGCCATAAGCACTTCAAACGTATTAACCAAGTCTTTGTTCTTTGCCATTTTGTCGGATAAGCATGGCTCTTTCGGGTAATTTTGTCGAATAAGAGGGGTGTGCCATGGAAATCGTCATTGTGTTCCGACCTTTATGGACTTTGGGGTGATAAAGCAAATACGGATATGGGCGTTTATTTGTTCGCAAGAGAGGAGAAACAGTTATATTTGTATCTTGGATACTGCATACGTCAAGTTCGTTTCATATTTCGTGCTTTGTTAAGTGTCATATACTTTGTTTTGAATATGGGGTGGAGAAATTACATCTTTGAACTTCCGAAAGAATCGGAAAATTCAATCCGTGCATTTGTCAAAACCATACTTTTTCCCATGCTCTTTTCACATTCTTTGTCATTTCGCCTTGTTCGCAATCGCTCCAAATTAACGATTTTCAATTCCTTTAACTTCGTGGCTTGCGAATTTTCCGTCGAGAGTTTTCCGCATGGAAATTTTCCGAGTATTTGAGGGCTTAGCAACAAGTTGTCTTACAACTAATTGTAAATATATTGAAGACCGATTGAAAAAAGACGGCGTTTTGACGGTCGGAAAACGGCGTCTTTTTCCGAAAAAACGAAGAGTTAGTGGTGCTAAAACTTCGTTTTTCGACCCGAAAGACTTCGTTTTCTTCAGAAAAAACGGCGTCTTTTTCTCGAGGATGTCTTTTTTGCCTTCCGAAAAGTGTGATTTTGATCGAAAACAAGCCCAAAACAGTATGAAAATTTTGCCGACATCTCTGTTTCGCTTTCTTGATTCGTTGTTTGGGAAATATGGGTATGAATTTGTGATTTTGTTAAATCGATAATATGAATGAACCACTTTTCTTCTATTCTCAATTTCTGTGAATAGCGATATCAGCATTGTCTTATCAGTTTCAAGTCCGGCAACAGTACTGCATATTCCGGTTCTTCTTTTGGAGCGTTCTGCGGTTTCCATGAAACGATAAAACGAATGAAAGCATCGGAAACGTAATAACCTTTACTTTCCCATGTGGTCAATTCGTTCTGCATCTTTTGGGATAACTTGGCAACCGGTCTGCCTGTTGCAACCTCATAAAGATAATAGTTCGTATATTGAAGGCGGTTGCCCGCTCTTAGTGCAAGGAGGTCTGATTTGCGAGATTTGAAGAAGTCGAGGTTGACATCTTTGTGGGATAATTGGAGTACGATTTCAGATGGAAAATCAAATTTCTTATCAATTACAAGATGTGTATCAGCGGGAAGTCTGTCAAAAACAGAACTGTCGGTATGAATGGAGAGTTGCTTCTTTGCCCTTGTCATGCCAACGTAGTATTTTCTTAATTGCTCATCATTAACGTTGTGTACATCTGCTATCAACATATATACGTTGTCAAATTCTCGTCCTTTGGATTTGTGGATGGTGGATATGACAATGTCTGCTCCTGCAACATCACAGTAATCTTCTACAGAGGATTCATATACAAATTCTTTGAAGTCGTTTATGTACCTTGTATTGTTGGTTTGTTCGTATAATTCTATGCAGCGTTTGAGATAGGGCAGGCTTGTGCTTGTCGAATATATATCGAAAGTCTTCGTCTTTGCTTGTTCCCATAAACTTTCGGTGACGGATGGAGTGTTTGTAAGTTTGTCTATTTGCTTCAGAAAGAAACGTACTTCAGCCATTTTCCAAAACCTAAAGCCGTCCATGCTCTGTATGAGTTTGCTTTTAAGTCCATATTTGCGAAACATCGCAAGGAGTATAACCGCTTCTTCATTTTTCTGTGTCAATACACAAACTGAACTATCTCCTCGACTTTTCAATACGTCTTCAACCACAGGTTGATACAGACATTGTGAGGTATAATGACTTACTCTTACCACTCCGTTTGCAGAACTCATAGAACGAATGGCAATGCTTTTCATTCTCATGCTGATTTTTGTTGTAAAAGCATTGGCAAAAGCAACTATATTTTTGGAACTGCGATAATTTTCTGTCATTTCGACAAATTTGCCGTTCGTGTCAAGCAATAATTGTTTCATGTAACGGGAGTTTGAACCTCGGAATTCATATATGTTTTGGTCATCATCGCCGACAGCAATCACTCTCATCTCTTCATTAGCCTTCATCAGTGCTGAGACAAGGGCGTATTCCTCACTGCTCATATCTTGAGCTTCATCTATAACCAGCACAGTCTTGCCGATTCTGTTGGGTTCGACTTCACCTTCTTCAATCATTTTTGCTGCCTTGGCAACAACCCCTTTTATATCGTCAATGTTGCCTATTTTGCCGAGCAATTCGAAGCAATAAGAATGAAAGGTTTTGATTTCAACGAAATGGGCTGCATTGCCGATAAGCGTCATCAACCTCTGTTTGAATTCGGTGGCTGCGGCTCGAGAGAAAGTGAGCATCAGCAATTGTTCATGCTTGACATCTTCAAGTAGCAGAAGAGAAGCAAGTTTGTGAACAAGCACCCGTGTTTTGCCACTACCCGGTCCTGCGGCTACGACGATACAACGTGATTCTTTGTCGGAGATTATCTCCATTTGTTTTGTCGAGAGTTCGGCAAAGAGTTGCTTATACTTTTGCGGACTTATGTTTCTTTCGATTTCTTTCACTCTTTCTCCCTTGAAGTACTTCGCCACAAACCGTTTGTAGTCCATTTGGAAATAATCCCGCACATATTGAAGGGCTGCATTGTAATCCTTAACCATAAGGTTGGCATACTCTCCGACTATATGCACCTGTTGAATTTTTTGTTTGTAAAATTCGTTGAGCATTCTGTAGTCGTCTATCTTGTATCGCAATTTGCTGTCTTTTATTCGGCGAATATCCATGGCGTTGTACAGAACGAGGAAGCCTCCTTCGAGTTTCAAGGCACCTATTTTGGACAGATACAACAAAGCCTCTTCTACATCTTCCAACTGGATGTTCATATTGCCGAACAAAGACTGATTGTTCGTTTGTATATTTTTCAACAACTCGACAACGGAAAATTGTATGGTATTAGAGCCCATTTTGCTGATACCTTGACCGAACAAAACAACTCGACAACGGAAAATTGTATGGTATTAGAGGCTTTCTGCTCCGCACTCATGTCTGCGAACAATCTATATAACCATTCTATTGTGAAATAACAAATTTCCAATCGTTTCTCAAATCGTCTCAATATTGTTTCTCTGTTGTTTTTGTAAGTCAGTTCAAGATTGTGATTGCTATCTTCTTTTTTGCTCATGTATTCTTTAATTGTCAGAAAATAGAGCAAAGTACGAATATCCTTTTCCTTTGCCGTCTTGATACCGTTGTTCTGTGCATTGTCGGTTAATTGTTTGCATGAAATACACAATGGTTCGTTGGAGATCTGTTGTAACAAATAACGTTCTAATCCGGCAAAACGGTCAAGCAGTTGTTTTGGTTTACGGTCTGTATCTCCTACATCTCTCAGGTAGGCTGAAATATCCTTGCTGTCTGCCAATATGCCCTCTTGTCGCATACGTTCTACGGCGGATACGACTTCTCGTTTGGTCAATCCCAAAATGTCGGCAAGATAATCGATGCGAGACTCGGCATCTTCATTCTGTGTCTTGACTATGTGTTTTTGTGAAATGAGCGATTTTATGATTTTTACAGCTTTTTCCACTTCTTCATTCTCAAAGAGTAATGATTCGGTGATACGTCTGCGAGCTTCATCCATGTTTTTGACCGTTATGCCTGTTGCATAAACATGCGGAATATTGTTGCCTCGTTCTATGTAGCCCCCTTGTTCGAGTGCAGACAAGGCTGTGCGGACGCGTGTCTCAATATCTGAAACAGAATCGTCCCAACCTGCGGCCCTTGCTATTTCCAATGCCGAGCAACAAGCCCTCGCTCTTTGTTTTGTCATCTCTTTGACTGCTTTCCAGACCTGCTGTATCTCGCTAATACTTAATTTGGTTTGATTTAGCAAAATGAAATGTTTGTCAAGATCGCTGTCGCCGTATAACACGAAGCATTTGGCTTCGAGGTTTGGGTCTCTGCCTGCACGACCTGCTTCTTGAACATAATTTTCAAGGGAGTCGGATATATCATAATGTACAACCAAGCCGACATCACTCTTGTCCACTCCCATGCCGAAGGCAGAAGTGGCAACAATAATATTGACCTTGTTTGTCATGAAATCATCTTGATTGGCTATCTTGTCTTCGATATTCATTTTACCGTTGAAAGGCAAAGCCTTGAATCCGTCGCGTGTCAATTTGTCGGCAAGTTTCTTCGTACGTTTGGTGCGGGAAACATATATAATGGTCGGGCAATTCGCTTCTGCAATCAGTGAACGCAGTTTCAAATACTTGTCTTCATCGGTATCTGTATGAATTACAGAATAACGAAGATTTGTTCTTGATGCAGAAGAGGCAAATAATTCCATGTTTATTCCGAGAGTTTGCTTGAAATAATCGCATATATCCTGAATTACTTTTTGTTTTGCTGTGGCTGTGAAACAAGAAACTGGAATTGCTTCGGTCAGATGTTTTTCCTTTTGGTATTGACTGATGAATTTACCGATGTATAGATAATCGACTCTGAAATCATGACCCCAAGAAGAAAAACAATGTGCTTCATCTATCACAAAACGTACTACATGTCGAGCCATCAATACCCGTTTTATGGTATTCGAGCGAAGCATTTCGGGGGCGATGTAAAGCAGAGAAGCATCTCCGTTCTGCACTCTCTGTATTGCAAGCGACCGTGTTATCGGATCCATCAGTCCGTTGATTGTAACGGCATCTACAATACCCTTGTCGGCAAGATTATCCACTTGGTCTTTCATCAAAGACTGCAAAGGAGAAATGATAACCGTGAGACCGTGTACCGTGCGTCCTTCCATCAAGGCAGGTAATTGAAAAGTCAAAGATTTGCCACCACCTGTGGGAAAGATTGCAAGAAGAGATTTGCCTTCCACTGCCGCTTTTGCCGCATTCTCCTGCAAAGGTTCTCCTTCGTATGTACGGAACTGACTGTAGCCGAAGAATGTTTTCAGATTTTGATGAACATCGAGAAAAGAATTGCAGTATTCACAGCCGTCGAAACACCTCTTATGACGAAGTAATCTGACGACGGTTTCGACCTGAGGGTAATTATGTAAGACCCATGCAGGAGTAGTGGAACGGTAATCGGTAGTATTGATCAGAGATAGTGCGTATGCCATCTCCACGGGATAGTTAGAAATAAGCAATTCGATATTTGCGTTCGTACAAATCCTACCTCTGTATTCTTCTTTGATTAGGTCTGTCAAGTTTCCATGATATTCCTTTGCTCCGACAATCGAAAGAAAACCGGAAAATTCCCTCTTGTCCATAAGTAGAGCAGAAAGAATATCCTGTCTGCCACTTGGCAAAGATTTCCACGCATTAACCTCATCCATAAAGAGATCGAGAGCTTTCTTGCAGTCATTAACCGGGTTGTTGAGCTGCTCATTCAACAATTTGTCATCTTTCAACAAGCGATGATACGGACGATTTGGAAAAAGCAAAGGCGAGATATAGAGAGTATCCACCAACGACCATTGGTTCTTTGTATCGTTAAAAAGATATTTGGCATCGTGATTGATGATGTTATGACCGCAAAGGAAATGTACATTTTTCAAGAAAGGAAGTAAGTCTCGCTTCTGCGGAGAATGAAACGTTGCACCATCATACCTGACTGCACCTATGTCTTGAATCTTATGGTCGGACAAACCAACTTCTACATCGACAAAAGCATACAATGAGCTATTGCGAACAGTTTTACCTGATTGCGTATCTGCTGAATCCTTCCCATTTGTTCCAAAAGAACCTATAACCTTATTCCAAAAAGACATTAAGACGCTTTTTCGTCGGTACTGTTGTTTTGTACCATAAGCCTGTCTCGCTAAACAAGCCGTTTAATCAAGGGACAAAGTTACATAATTTTTGCAATGGAGCAATAAGATATTATTGATTTGAGATAGAGGATACATAAACCGAAATTTCGTTCTGCTGAAATGGCGAAAGAATTTCCAGAATTGCCGTTTTAATCTCGATGAAACGAGATTTCTTCTATCGTTGAAAAAAGAATTACCCGACAAACCGCATGTTTCGGGTTTGCCGGGTAAGGATTGATGATGGGTTTCTAACGGATAATGATTTTCTTTGTGCTTATGCCTTCCTCGGTTTGCACTTTCAGAAAGTAGGTTCCTGCAGTCAGACTGCTGACGTCGAGGGTTTGCATGCCGCTTTCAGCTTTGAAAGATATGACTTCCTTGCCTGCAATATCGCAAATCGTCATTTGTTCTGCTCCCTCCGGCAATTCGATTGTCAAACGATTGGAAGCAGGGTTCGGATAAAATGTCAGGTTGTTGGTTTTGACACTTACAATGCTGCTGTTGCCGACTTTGTCGCCCGCTGCAATGCTTCTGCCTGCCGTGGTTTCGACTGCGTATTCGTAAACGGTGAATGTTTTGTCGGTATTCGCCGATAGTTTAATCCAACCGTAATAGACGTTGCTGCCGAATTGCACCTTGAAACCTGCATAACCTGTCTGCCCGACCCATGTCGTGTATTCGGTCGGGTCATGAAGCACCGGGAACATTTCGGAAGACCAGTTGGAATTGCTTCCGATCTGAGTTCCTGCCGACAAAAGGGAAACCAAGCCTGCGCCGAACGTGTTGCTGTTGGTTACGACTATGCTCGCTCCCGTTCCGAATACGGCAAGATACGATGAACCGTACTCCCAATAATTCTGCACATGGAATTGTGCTTCCGAAGGGCTTTGATTGCCTACGCTTACCGAAATAGGATAGCCCATTTCAGTCTCTCCTGTTACTACTGCGTCGGGATTGATGTCCGTAAATTGAACCTGCCCGAACATTACGCCTGCACTCAAACACGCAGCAAGGGTAATAATGAATCTTCTCATGCTTTTGAATTTTTTTTGTTGTGTGATACTAAGACACCGTTAAGGCGTTCGGCGTTTGTATGGTACAGCAAAAAAATAACAAAATGGCTTGTCGAAATTTTGAAACGGCAAGCCATTTATTTTATTCGGCAGTCTGATTTACAGAAGACTGCGTAACATAGAATGGTTTTCTAATACTGTTCGTTTTCGTTGGGAAAATCCATGTTTTTTACGTCCTTCACGTATTTTCCTATGGCGTTTGTGATTTCTTCTCCGAGGTTTAGGTAACGGCGAAGGAAGCGTGGGGTGAATTCTTGCGTTATTCCCAACATGTCATGCAAGACCAAAACCTGACCATCTACTTCCGCACCGGCTCCTATTCCTATTACGGGTATGCGAAGTTCCGATGCTATGCGACCGGCAAGCTTTGCAGGAATTTTTTCCAATACTAAGCCGAAACAGCCTGCCTCTTCCAAAAGATGGGCATCGCGAATGAGTTTTTCTGCTTCTGCTTCTGCCGTTGCTCGAACGGAGTAAGAACCGAATTTATTGATGGATTGAGGTGTCAAACCCAAGTGTCCCATTACCGGAACCCCTGCCGATAAAATTCTTTTGACCGATTCGAGGATTTCTTCGCCTCCTTCAATCTTTACTGCGTGAGCTTCCGTTTCTTTCATTATCCTTATAGCTGAGCAAAGAGCTTCTTTGGAATTGCCTTGGTAAGTTCCGAAAGGCAAATCCACCACAACGAAAGCTCTCTTGCAGGCTCGCACGACACTTGACGCATGGTATATCATTTCATTAAGCGTAATCGGCAGAGTGGTCGAGTATCCCGCCATTACATTTGCGGCGGAGTCTCCTACCAATACCACATCTATTCCTGCCATATCGACCAATGTTGCCATGGAGTAGTCGTATGCCGTAAGCATTGCAATCTTCTCGCCCCTGTCTGCCATGGATTGCAGCGTCTTTACCGTTATTCTTTTTGTATTTGCTTTTGCAACTGACATCTTTTTCTATCGTTGGTTTTGTTTCGGTCGGCAAAATTACAGATGTTTTTCCGTTTAATCAGACTTTTGCCTGTTTTATTTTCCTCTTCGAGACTGTAAACTTGTCGATTATTTGTACTTTTGTGGCAAAATAGAGGTTTATGTTTGAGTTTTTGGAAGGTAAATTTGAGGAGATAACGCCATCGTACGTTGTTGTAAACTGTTCATCTGTCGGATATAAGGTTGAAATATCGCTTACGACATATACGGATTTGAAAGACAAAAGCAGTGGAAGACTGTTCGTACATCAGATAGTGCGGGAGGACGCTCAATTACTTTTCGGCTTCTCTTCAAAAAAAGAAAGAACTGTGTTCAGAGCATTGATTTCGGTTAACGGAATAGGAGCCAACACGGCAAGAATGATGTTGTCTTCTTTGAACTCCGACGAACTTATTCGTGCCGTGGTGAAGGAGGACGTGGGAGCGATAAAAGCGGTGAAAGGAATAGGTATTAAGACGGCTCAAAGGGTGATAATAGATTTGAAAGATACGTTTTCCAAGTTCGAGGTTGCGGATGTCGGGGTTCAAAGCAACAATAAAAATAAAGAGGAAGCGTTATTAGCTCTACAAACGCTTGGCTTTAACAAAGTCCTAATCGAAAAGGCTTTGGACAAAATTCTGAAAGAAAAATCGGATTACGGTGTCGAGGAATTGATACGCTTGGCGTTGAAAATCTTATAAGTTGGTGAAGATACCGATGAAGTTTTTTGGAAACGCGTTTCTGCGTTTGAGGTTTGTGCTTTTTGCCATGGTCATTCTTTCTGTTACGGGCAGATTGCATGCTCAAAGCGACAGCCTTCGATATTCCATAAACGATACCATCGGCAGCCCTTTGTATCTTAACGACCCGCAAAACATAAAGACATCCGTCGAGTATGACGAAAGCAGTAACGAATACGTGCTTTTGAAGAAAGTAGGCGATATTGTCATAGAAAGGAAAGTGCTGTCCTTTTCGGAATATCAGAACTACGATATGGATAAGATGATAGACGATTATTGGAAAAGCCGTTCTCAGACTTCCAAAATGGTAGGTTCTTCCGATGATGGGGTGCTTGGAAATCTTATCCCGCAACTTAAAGTGAACAGCGAACTGTTTGAAACCATTTTCGGAGGACAAAACATAGATATACGTCCGAGCGGAAGTGCCGAGATAAAGTTCGGAGTGGTTAACAACCGCAACGAAAATCTTGCTTTGAGCGAAAGCCAGAGGAGTACGACTTCTTTGGATTTCGATATGAACTTTCAGTTGAATGTACTGGCTCAAATAGGAACGGCAATAAACCTTAACTTCAATTACAACACCGAAGCTACGTTCGATTTCGAGAACGAATTGAAGTTGAAATACGAAGGAAAGGAAGATGATATTATTCAGTTGATAGAAGCCGGCAACATAAGTTTTCCTTTGCCGCTGAGTCTTATTCAAGGCAGTCAATCCTTGTTCGGTGTCAAGACGAAATTGAAATTCGGCAATCTTACGTTGGACGCTGTTTTCTCTCAACAGAAGTCCGAGTCTAACACTGTTACAGTGCAAGGCGGAGCTCAAATGCAGGAATTTAATTTCAAGGCATACGATTACGATGACAACCGACACTTTTTTCTTTCCCAATATTTCTATGACAACTACAACAAGGCAATGAGTACTTTGCCCATAATAAACTCGAATATCGTAATTACCAAGATTGAAGTATGGAGAACGAATATAGGAGCAGCTGTAACCAATAACAGAAACCTTGTGGCTTTTGCGGATTTGGGTGAGTCCGAACCTTACGGGCAAAATCCTTCCATTGCAATTCCCGGGGCAAGAGCATTGCCGGATCAATACCTTTCCAACAGGCTCTTGAACGTTGTGGACGTTAATGCGATAAGGAGCATAAATACCATAAGTTCTTACCTGCAAGGCTTGGGTTTTGTGTCGGGACAGAATTATGAAAAGGTGGAAAGCGCCCGTAAACTCTCCGCTTCTGAATATACACTCAACCCGAAACTCGGTTTTATTTCGCTTACGCAGTCGCTTGCTGCCGATCAAGTGCTTGCAGTGGCGTTTCGTTATCAGATAGTAGGCGATACAACGACTTACCAAGTGGGCGAGTTCTCCGATGAAGGCATTGCAGACCCGAATACTTTGGTCGTGAAACTTTTGAAAAGCTCTTCTTTGAATGTTCGCAACCCAATGTGGCGTTTAATGATGAAAAACGTTTATCGTTTGCCGCAAGCCTATCAAATTTCGCAAGAAGACTTCCGTCTCAACATATTATATCAAGCCGATGAGGACGGAGTACAAACCGGATATTTCAGAGAAGGGAACAAAGAGGGCATTCCGTTGTTGCAGGTCTTCGGATTGGATAGAATGGACAACAATCAAAACATGTATCCCGACGGAGTGTTCGACTTTATCGACAATGCGGCTGCCAACGGCGGTACGATACAAAAGGATAAGGCTCTGATATATTTCCCGACCGTCGAACCATTCGGCAAAGACTTGCGAGAAACATTGGATAACGAAGAACTTGCGAATAAATATTGCTTCGACTCTCTCTATACCCTTACAAAGTCTCAAGCGGAACAGTACCCGAATCAAAATAAATTCTATCTCGAAGGACGATATAAGTCTTCTTCCGGTTCCGAAATTTCACTTGGTTCGATGAATGTGCCGCAAGGTTCGGTAAGAGTGATGGCGGGAGGAATTACTTTGACGGAAGGAACGGACTATACGGTGGATTATGCAATGGGAAGGGTCAGGATAATCAACCAAGGCTACTTGAATTCCGGTACTCCGATAACCGTATCTACGGAAGCGAACTCGGTGTTCAGTGCCGTAACGAAACGTATGTTCGGGGTGAGGGCGAACTATGAGATAAACAAGGATTTCATGCTCGGAGCAACCTTTATGAATCTTCATGAAAGTCCCATAACGCAGAAGGTCAACTATGGAGAAGAGCCGACCAGCAATACTATCTGGGGATTCGATGTAAACTACCGGAAAGAGATACCTTGGCTTACCAAATTGGTGGATTTGCTGCCGTTTTATCAAACAAAAGCACCATCGATACTCAATTTCAGTGGCGAATTTGCACACTTTATTCCGGGAAATCCGCGAGTAATCGGCAAAACAGGTACTGCATACATAGACGACTTCGAATCGGCAAAACGTTCGTACGATTTGAAAGCCGTTAGTTCATGGTTCCTCGCATCGACACCCCAAGATTATAATACCGCACAGCCTCTTTTCCCCGAGACACGCAAAGACCTTGGTCTGACATACGGTTTCAACAGAGCTAAATTGGCATGGTATTATATAGATGACAACTTCTATAGATCCCCTCCTTCAAACATCAATTCCGATGACCGTTCGCATGCCTATACAAGGGCTATATCGGAAAAAGAATTTCACCCCAATAAGCAGATGCAGCAAGGACAGAATACCAATATCAGGGAATTCAATATCGCATTCTATCCTTCGGAAAGGGGACCTTACAACTACGATACCACATCGGCATATTCCGCCGGTCTTATGCCTGATGGTTCTTTGCGATCTCCATCTACGCGTTGGGGCGGTATAATGCGGAAGTTGGAAACGACAGATTTTGAAGCCGCAAACATAGAATACATCGAGTTCTGGGTCATGGATCCCTTTATAGACAACCCTCAACATGGCGGAGGAAAGCTCTATTTCAACCTTGGCGAGATTTCCGAAGATATATTGAGAGATGGCAGAAAGAGTTTCGAAAACGGATTGCCGACAAGTGCGGAAGTTACCGACGTGGATAGCACAATCTGGGGACGTGTTCCCCGTTTGCAATCCATAGTCAACGCATTCAGCAACGACCCTGCGGCAAGACAATATCAAGATGTCGGATATGACGGATTGTCGTCTGCCGATGAACGAACGTTTTTCGCCAGATTTTTGGAAATCGCAAGCCAACAGTTGGAGCAAGACGCTTACGAAAGTCTTATAGCCGACCCATCGGCTGATGATTTTATGTATTTCCGAAGCCAGCATTACGATCAAACGAATGCCAAGATACTGGAACGCTATAAGAAATACAACAGTTCGGAAGGCAATTCCTCGATAGCTTCGGATAATTCCGAATATAGTTCGCAGTCATCGTCATTGCCGAATGTTGAAGATATAAATCAAGACAACACTCTTTCGGAAGCCGAAAATTATTACGAATATGTGATAGACCTTACACCCGAAAACATGGTTGTCGGCAAGAACCATATCGCGGATATACAGGAGGCACGCAATATTTCATTGCCGAATGGCAGCACAACCGATTGTAAATGGTACCAATTCAAAATTCCGATAAGAGAACCGAACAGAACCGTCGGCGATATTCACGGTTATCAATCCATTCGTTTCATGCGAATGTTCCTAAGAGATTTTGAGGAACCTGTCATTTTGAGATTCGGAACCTTTGAACTCGTAAGTGGGGAGTGGAGAAAATATACAGACAATCTTCTCACCCCCGGAATTTATCCGAGCGGTACTCAAAGCGAGAATACCACCTTTACCGTTGCTTCGGTGAACTACGAGGAAAACGGAATGCGAAGTCCTGTTCCATACGTTATTCCTCCCGGAATAGAGCAAGAAAAGTTGATTAGTACAACCTCCGTAACGAACATGAACGAACAAGCTCAGAGTTTGAAAGTTCGGGAACTCGGAGACGGAGATGCAAGAGCCATATATAAGACAACCGATTTCGACATGCGACAATACAAACGCTTGAAGATGTTTGTCCATGCCGAGAAAGTGAACGAGTTCGACGATTACAAGAAAGGCGACCTTTCTTTGTTCATAAGGCTTGGAACAGACTTCACGAATAACTATTATGAATATGAAGTGCCGTTGACCTTCACCCCATGGTACGTCGGAGCAAGCAATCGTGAAGCAATATGGTCGCCGGACAATGAATTGGACATAGACCTCGAACAACTCGTAAAGGTGAAAGAGAACAGAAATGCCCGTATCCGTTCCAACGATCTGACAGTCAGCTCCTCCATACCGTACTATGAGAATTACGAAGGTAGAAAAATGACTGTACTCGGCACGCCCAATATTGCAGGCGTGAAAGTCATCATGATAGGAATACGAAACCCCAAGAAGCAAAGTCTTAACGATGATGACGACATGCTTCCCAAGTCGGCAGAAATATGGATAAACGAGTTGCGATTGACAGACTTCAATCGTTCCGGTGGTTGGGCTGCAACAGGTTTTGCACGAGCCAACTTGGCGGATTTGGGAGATGTTTCCTTATCGGCTTCCTATCGTTCGGCAGGTTTCGGCGGCATAGAACAAAAGATTTCCGAAATATCGCAAGACAATATCGGTACGATAGATATTGCGACCAACATAGAAGTCGGCAAACTCTTTCCCGAGAAAATCGGCATAAGGTTGCCCGTTCATTTCGATTACTCACAATCCGTAAGCAATCCCAAATACAACCCGCTCGATCCCGATGTCAAGTTGGAGAATGACCTTATGAGTTACAGAAGCGAGCGGGAAAAAGATTCCATACGCCACCTTGTACAAGATTATGTCAGCCGCACAAATCTCAATTTCATGAACATCAGGAAAGATCGTTTGGGCGACAGAGCATTGAAACGACACTTCTACGATATAGAGAACTGGAACGCTTCCTATTCCTACTCCTCCACTTATGCAAGAGACGTGGATATAGACCATAATACCAAGACACAACACAGAGGTTCATTGGGCTATCAATACGACGTCAATTCCAAAGGCTGGAAACCATTCTCCAAAGTCCCTCTCTTCAAGAAGAAAGCATTTGCCATATTGAGAGACCTTACGTTGTATTACTATCCGAAATCCTTTTCTTTCAGAACGGAAGTAGTAAGAGACTTTGAAGAAACCCTTCTAAGACCTAAAAGCCAAGGTCTCGTCATAATGGAACCCTATTTCTATAAACAGTTCTACATGAACAGGGCTTACACCTTCAAATACGACCTGACGTCGAATATCAAGTTCGAATACGATGCAACCGTCAATGCACTCATAGAAGAACCTCGCGGAAGAATAGACACCAAAGAAAAAAGAGACTCCGTATGGGCTTCCGTCATGGAACTCGGCAGGGCACAACAATTCACGCAAAACTACAAAGTAAGCGTCAATGTACCGATAAACAAACTACCTTACTTGGATTGGGTCAGAATGAACGGTTCTTACAGCGGCACATATAAATTCATGTCGGCAACCGAGGCAACCCGTTCATTGGGTAACGATATAGAGAATGCAAGGCGTATTTCCGCAACCACCAGTCTCAGCCTTACCACGCTGTACAACAAAGTACCTATCATCAAAAAAGCATACGAAGCTCAAAAGGGCAGTAATTCTTTCGGTACTCCGCGTAAGCCCATGAAACTTCAAAGCAACAAGAACACACCAAAGGACTCTACCGCAACAGCTGCCGACAGTGTTTCCGCCACAGCCAAATTCATGAAAGACCTCATGAATTACTCCTTGCGTTTTGTAACGTGTATCAAAACCGTATCGATAAATTACAGTTTGAACGAAGGTACGTCTCTACCCGGATTCATGCCTGTCGCAAAATGGTTGGGAACGACACCGGACAGGAGCTTCGCACCCGGCTTCGCTTTCGTTTTCGGCTCTCAGAGCCTCTCCATAATAGACAAAGCCATCGACAATTCATGGTTGAGTACCGACAGTATGCTCAATTCCGCTTTGATACAGAAAAGCACAGAGACCATAAATGCACAAGTAAAGGTCGAACCGTTCAAGGAATTGAACATAGACATCAACTTCAAACGAACCAAAAGCGAAATGTTCTCCGCATATTATAAGTACGACCCCGAATCCGAAAGTATCAACGGTTCTCTTTCTCCTATGCGGACAGGCAGATACAGCATATCGATAATAGCTCTGCCGACACTTTTCACGGGAACGGATGCGGATAACATCAGCAGTACTTTTACAACCTTCCTTACCAACCGTAGCGAGATAGCACGACGATTGGCAGCCAAGAATGCAGCGTTCAATCCCGACTATTCCGGCATGATGATAGCCGACACGGTAACGGGAACACTCTATCCCGACGGATACGGGGCTCTGAGCCAGCAAGTACTCATACCCGCATTCCTCGCAGCCTACACAGGAGGAAATGCCTCGACCCAAAGCCTCAGTCCTTTCTTGAAAATGCCTATGCCGAATTGGAAGATAAGCTACACGGGTTTGAGCAAAAACGAATGGGTGAAAAAATGGGCGAACTCCATCACCCTATCATCCAATTACAGTTGCGAATACAACATAGGAGCCTTCACAACCGACAACCGCGTACCACTTGACGACAATTACGATTACGGAACCGAGTGGGTGAGAAACCAAATAAGTAATAACTTCATAGCAAAGGACGTCATAGATCAAATAACCATAAGCGAGCAACTAAGTCCCCTTTTCAAGATTGACGTAAACCTCAAAAACAGTTTCCAAACCAATTTCGAGGTATGCCGCGACCGTAACCTATCTCTTTCTTTCTCCAACTCGCAACTTACGGAAGTGAGCCGCACCTCCTATGTCATCGGAGCCGGTTACCGTTTCAAAGACGTAGAACTCAACATACGAATGGGCGGAGCCAATACCAGACAACTCAAAAGCGACATCTTGGTCAAAGCAGACTTGGCAATCAATATCAATAAAACCACCCTGAGAAAGATAGACCAAAACATAAACCTCATATCCTCAGGTTCCAAAGTATTCACCTTGAACCTGTCGGGCGAATACTCCCTTACGGAAAAAATCGTCTTGAAAGCCTATTTTGAAATGACAGCCAACACTCCGTACGTTTCCAATGCCTTTCCCAACTCCACCACCCAAGGCGGCTTCTCTATACGTCTGACATTATAACTCCATGTCATGATACACTGTAAGTGAGAATTGAATATTTTATTCCACTATATCAGCGATTATATGTTTGACTTTGAATAATCGAAAAGACAGTCGGAAAATCAAGTACTTGCATATCATTTGGATAAAACGCCGTTCCGTCCTTTTCTTTCTGCGTTTTATCTAAATGAAAGGGAGGAATAAACTAACGCGATAGCTAATAGACGGAAGCATTGTCGAGTGCAACACTCCGGTAGAACGAAGAAGCGTTGGAAAAAGACAAGAGAGCAGGTTTGAAGCGTCATATATTCAGTATAAATTTCTACCTTTGCAAAAGCAATGGAAGAGAGACATCAGATAGAGATAAAGAACAA